>Ga0206123_10000308_pt1 | contig 48825 bp, 60 predicted proteins | sample Helgoland_Spring_2_FD_160086 | JGI IMG/M metagenome (GOLD analysis project Ga0206123, IMG submission 160086) | Pelagic subsurface seawater microbial communities from Kabeltonne, Helgoland, North Sea - Helgoland_Spring_Bloom_20160316_1 | ecosystem: Environmental > Aquatic > Marine > Epipelagic ...
GCAGAACTGCGGGACTCAATGCTTGCAAAGCAGGACACCCTGACTACTAGCAATCACATCAGCCCAGTGCTGTTGGTTGACGGACGCTACGGTGCTTGCTGTGACCTTTACACAGAGGTCGGCGTAGGCGGTATCTACCACGAACTGTGGGAGATGCTTGACCAAGCTAAACTGGAAGAATGCGAAGTCGTAGACAAAGCTGCATTCCTGGCACTACTACCACCTGACCCAGAAATTGAAGAAGTATGATGCACGACCTTATCTACAAATCAACCATAGGGACAGGTGGCTTTATAGCTACCACTGAACTTGGTTACGGTAATCCTCTGGGAATAGCTGTAGGTCTTGCGACCCTCATCTATATGACTGCATCAGCAATCAAGGTAATCAAGGAACTCAAGGACAAATAACCTATGACACCAGAACTATTAGCAATGCTAGGAGGCGGCGTAAGCGGCTTTGTGATGAAAATGATTGCGGCACAGGCCGACAATCAGGCTCGTCTATTTGAACGTATGATTGCCCGTCAGACCGTAGCGGATGACTCAGCAGATAAGGCAGCAGCTCGTGGTGGTGTATATATGCGACGTGCAATTACGGCGGCAGTTATCTTTGCCATTGTAATAGCCCCATTTGTCTTCGCATTCACCGACATAGGTGTTAGTATTCAGTCAGAATCCAAAGGCTTTCTAGGGCTATTCAAGCGTCTAGAATGGTCCACTGTACAGGGTTTTGTGATACTACCAGAGATCCGCCAAACAGCTTTAGCCATCGTAGGGTTCTACTTTGGTTCATCCCAAGTTAAATAACCAATAATATTATGTACGGAAGAAAAACAAAAAATGCTGGCAAAGGATCCTGTGGTGAACGTGGGGGAAAGAAGGGCAAGTAGTGCCTGACAAATCCAAGATGAAGTGCAACGTACCCCGCCGTGAAGTACAGGGCGGTAAGAAGTTTGTCGTGAAAGCCTGCCAAGGCGGGACAGAGAAGATCGTACGATTCGGGGATGCTAATATGAGCATCAAGAAGGATCAGCCAAAGCGTAAGAAAAGCTACTGCGCTCGTAGTGGTGGGATCAAGGGCAAGACAAACAAACTCTCAGCTAACTATTGGAGCCGTAAGGCTTGGGACTGCTAATGGCTATATCAACAAACTACCACAACGGAACACCCTGCTTTGTAGTGAGCGGGGTGACTTCGTATGAACTACCCAAGTGTGAATCCTCTGAGCCGCGATATATACGCAACGTTGGACCGGATATACTGGTTGTGTCCGCCAAGGCTGGACAGACCATCAATGGCTCCGCCTCCGTAAGTCTTTCTACAAATGACTGTATGCTAATTAACCCAATCAAAAATGACTGGGTGGTTATAATGCAACCAACGGATACACTCGCAGTTAATCAGATTGGATACACTAGCGGTTCCGGTGGATCAGTAGAGCAGCTAGTTAGTTCAAATGCTACAGTTACTCTGAATAAACCCTGTGGGAAAATTACTATGTTCCCGCACGATTTTACCAATAATGACATTCAGGCATTCACAATGATTAATAGTTTCATTGGAATCAATGATGTTGTTATTACCAGTTTACGTACAGGAGATGCCAAGCTGTACAGCCAAGTTACCATTACACAGGATGGCTCCTGTCAGCTTACTGTAGGCGATGCCCACAACCAGTCCACGGGTGTAGTTACTGTCGAGTTAAATTTTGCAATTATAAAAGGAGATAGCTAATGTCAATTTCGCACCGCACCAATCGCCTTAAACTCGTAGGTCAACCATCGGTTGAGCAATTGCAGAATGGCCGCTATCGGCTTACTGTAACTTGTTCTACGATAAATAGTCGTGAGGATTGGTACAGTGCAAATAAAGATCGTATCTTCCCGGACTTCGGTAGTCTGCAATCAGCTGAGATGTCCATTGATGGACTCGCTCCACGTGAAGGAGAAGCGTATGCTGATATGCGCCTTACTAAAGTTGAGTCCGGTAACCGTTCGGGTATGGGTGCGGTAGGGGACTACAATGTAGAACTGACATATGAAACCCTTGGGTCTGCGTTCGTCCAAGTAAAGGATGACACTACTGACTACGAGTTAAATGGTCTTCGCCGTGTTACACGTACGAGCATCGCCGAGGCGGGAACTGATTACGCTAAGACAGTAGGTACTTCATTCATCGATCATCAGATCAACAATGAGACCGCTGTACGCTGCTACTTGGCTTCTTACTCAGTGGATGATACTGATAGCTTTAGGCAAGTACAGGAAGTCTATGTTGAAGCAGGAACACTATCGGAGACACTGGACAATGTGGGCTCACAGAAGGCCAAGGTCATTGAGACTATAGGTGCTGACCCCGCTACGCCCGCTGATTACTCACTAGCTAGTAAACAGGAGAGTGACTTTGAGGGGTTCCAGACTAATCGGTTTACATTTCTAAGGCCATCAATACTTAGCTTATCGCAAGAACGCACGGGTGGGGCTACCACTGTTCAAGTGAGAGCATTTGAACTAACGGAAGCAGAGGTTGATATTTTACTGTCCGAAGTTACCCCTTCTCACATCTTAATTAGCCAATCCGAAAGTGACTACGATGGCATCGTAACCAGCCAATTTACCTATGAGATCGATGACTTTGAGATTGAGTCTCAGGCGGAGGACGGAATGGAGATTATTGTCCGAACAGAGCTTAGTGCAACCGATTTTTCAAGTGGAGTAATAGGGACAAATACCTACAAAACACTTTTTCTCATAGAGGAAAACATCGACAATGGCAACGCAATCAAGAAACGCACCAGTCGATACAGCGAGGCGGGTGTGCTATCCATTAGCCCACTAGAAGAGGACGGGTTTTCCCTTGCTCCGTCATACGTGTATGTTACTACTGGCGCTCCAGCATCGTCAATGACTGGACTGGTTACGCCATATGGCACAGCACTAGGAACTAACGTCACTTGGTTTGAGCCAAAGGTTCAGAATGTCGAAGGCTTTCCTACATATACCCAACAAGTATCGACTGTTTCCATAACTGGGGATGAAGTCAAAATCCATAGTGTTAATAAATTTTTTACAATAACAGAGCCTGGAGTTATGTCTACTGGTGGTGCTTTTAATTCTGCGGAAAAGTCCGGGGCTGCAACTAGGTATCCACAAGCAACTAAACAGCCTCGCACCTATCGAAAAAAAGCAACAGTGGATGTTTATTTAACCACTTCCAATTTAATTACTGAGTCAGAAGTTGCATTTACCGAAGAGGGAGTTGACTGGTGTTCCATTGGATTTAATTCATTCTACACGAATGAAACAGATTCTACTGCTTCAGTTTCATCAAGCTGGAGATCATTTCCGCAGTATTTAAATTCAAGCGGAACTACCGACACCGCAAACGCAACCTCTCTTGGCGTTTATTATGCAGTAGCAAATAGCTATGGAGCGGGGGCGACAGGATATACTACTACTGGGATTTACAGGGTAGAGCTAGAGAAATATACGAGAGCTGCCGATGGCACTCAACTTTACTTGAAAACAATCGTTACATTCTAATGGCATCACAAGCTGAAAAAGATACAGCAGCAGCCAAGGCTAAGCAAAACAATAATAATCAAGCAGCCAAGGATACTGCTAGGGCTAAATCTAGGCAAAACGGTGGGGACGGTGGAACTTCCGCCAGAATGTCCCAACGCGAAGCAGCCGCTGGATTATATCTAGCTGGCAATGACACTATATCCGCTGGTCGCGGTGGCCCTGGTCCATCTTTTGCCCAACGCGAAGCAGCCGCTGGATTGACCAACACAATGTCTGGACGAGTAGCATCAAGAGCAGCTAACCCAGACTTTCCGCCAGTTGGAACTCCATTGGGTAACGATGAGTTTGTTGCGACAGAAAACGTTGCTGGTGGTGGTGGTGGTGATGGTGAATTGTATGCTTTTAAGGTAGTCGATGAAGGAAACGGAACAGTCTCAGTGGAAACTGGAACCGTAAACACAGAGACGGCTACTGGATTAACTCCATCTGGAAAACCCACTGAACTTTGGCTAAAAGCTACGTTCGACACGGACGGTGAAGTAACGGCAGCATCTGTCCAGACATCCAGTGGCTCAACTTCAGCGACCGCAGATTACAGGCAGATTGCCAGCATTACTTGGGACGGGAATGTACCTACTATTGTACAAGGAATCAAGGGAAGTCAAAGCATTGCAAGTTGTGGGGCAACGCACCAATGGGGGACACTGTATAGCTAATGAGTATTTTTGCCTGCTGTGAACGTGAGGACGAGACTAAGTACCTTCATCCTTGTGCGTGTCCTTCTGCATCTGTTACCTGTGAAAGCAATGGTGCTATTGTAGTTCTTTGCGGTTTTAGTGAATATGTATATCCACCTATTGAGGCAAGTGTTCCACCAAAAAAGTATCTTATAGAAACAATCTTTAATTCGGATTTCTTTAATTATAAATTTAGTTCGGGTGAATGTGAGGGTCAGACAAGCCGAAGCAGCAGTGCTTCGTGGTCTAAAGTAGATGTTTATGGGACCAACCCGTGTTCTCTTACTTCTGGCACTGTAACCCCAGCAACTAGAAGTACGGATTATTATACGTGCGAGGACGGATCGTCGACTCTTTCTTATACAGCAACTACCACAAACAGCGCAACAAAACCATCCGATTCCTATACGGTATCAAATACCCTCCGTGAGGATATATATAATGAACCTGGTCAGGATCGAGTAATCACAAGACGGTCTACCCTTTCATCCGAAGACACTGAATTAGCTGCCATTCAAGGGACAACCCTACTGGATGGATCAAGTTGCAGCTCAATCTGGGAAACAAGAAGTACTGGGTTTTCATTTAATTACACAACCAGCGAGTACACAATTGAATGCTCTGATTTAGTTGTCGGACTCGAATATGAGGTGACTCCTTTAATCAGAAAGCGAACAGCGGTTATTGGTAGCTACGGACCGTGGGAAGATGTTACTGTATCGGCATCCACATTTACAGCAACTAGCGACACCGAATCTTTTGCCGCTGTTGCACTCGACCACATACAAGGATACGAATACGAGATTACAGGCGTAAATATTGAAAAGAAAGCATAATGTTTAAAGACCTCAATCCCCCAAAGCCAATCACCAGACCGCAGGATTCACCCGACTGGAAAGGCGTAGATGCAATTCAACCAGAAACCACTGGTCTAGGTGACCGTGTAGAGCGCATAGCACAACCAATAGCCAGAGTGATAGACAAGGTAGCTGGGACTAACATCCAAGGATGCGGAGCCTGCCAGAAACGCAAAGAATACTTAAACAAGAAATTTCCAATAACTTAACCCCTTATGCTATAATACCGCTATGACCCCAGAAGAACTAGAAGCCCTACGCCTTGCACAGGAGGCAGAAGCCACTAACCCTATAATGCAGCCCACTGACCTAATGGGTCAGATGGGTCAACAGGAGACTGGGACGGATACCAATCCTCTGCTTACGGCTGGACTAGGACTAGGTGGTGGGGCTGTAGCCTCTCAGACTGGCGGCGCACCAGCGACATCCCAAGTACTATCGTCATTTGCCCAGAAGGTAGCCGCACAGGACGCAGCTACTAGAGCCGCACAGAGGGCAGCATTCAACCCAGCGATCATAGGTCAGAACCTTCCGGCTGGAGGAGTAAATCCAGCGGTGACGGGTACACCCAAGGGGTCATTTCAAACTCCGAGTTCGGTCTTTGGCAGTAACCTTCCCGCTGGTGGAGTAAATCCAGAGGTTAAAGGTCGTGTTAAACCAAACGTTTTTAGCAGTCAAAAAGCAAAGAGCCTAACCCCAAAAAAGATAACACCCAATAACATTCTTGGGGGGTCGAATGCTGGTCTTTTGAGTAGGCTGGCGGGCTCATTCCTCACAGCAGCCACAATGCCGACTCCAACAGGTGACAGTTCAGTGAGGGGGGCATATAATAGTGCGGTTGATGCGGGTGAGGATCCGGCAGTAGCAGCAGCTAGACTTGGAACTGCGGATACATCAATACGCGAATTGGATCCATCAAATCGTGAGGTTGAATTTATGTCTGATGGAACGGGGGTACTGAACGGAGTTTCATTGTTCACTGGTGGAGCCAAGACCACTGGAAATAATTACGCTGACGTAGTAAATGCGGATAACGCACGGAGAGAAGATTCCGCGGCTGGAAATGTATATCCTCCAGCAGAACAGCCCCAAGATATTCAGCCAGTAACAACAGTAGTACCAACAGAACAAGCAGGGTCAGATAACCTAGGTTTATTCTCAACAGGAGGATACTTCAATTCCCCCACCGGACGGACAAGCCAAGTCTCTCAGCCAAGCCAAGTCGCTCAACCTACCCAACTTGATATATTTAATAGCAGGGTTGCAGCAGGAGAGGACGCAAACCAGGTAAGGATCGACCTAGGTGTTGATGCTAACTTCGGTCGGGAACCATTCATACCTGGACCAACGGTTGAAGATGTCATTCTCCAAACGCAAGCGCGTGGACCAGATGCTACGTACACACCCGAAGAACTATCACAAATCACCTCCATTCAGGGAGCTGATCAAGCTAACAGTGCTCAGTTTGTACAGGACTATCAAGATAGACAGATGGACATCGCGAAGTCGCTACAGGCTCTGGGCAATGTCGATGATCTACGGGGAGTAGAGGCGGAACTTGCGGCTAGGGGCATCAATAGAGATCTTACCACTCCTTTTCAGCAGACGGCTGAATCACTTGGAGAAGCAAACGCTTCCTCATCGTTCACACCTCGATCGACCTTCATCTCAAATGGGAAATACATTCAGGAGGATGAGTTCGGTCAACGCCGAGAACTTACACCTGAACAGTACAATGCCTTCCAAAGCAATATGGCTGAACTTGGCCAGCCAACTCAAACTCCACGTCCAATGGGGCGGGATGAAACTCGCGCTCGCCTTGGTGGTCGCACACTATCCGAATACCTAAATGCTCCAAATGGAACCGAGGGTGTATCTGGTTTGCGTACTGATGCACAAGGTCGTATGATTCCCGGTGGTTCCCAGACACGTGAGCAAGCATATTCAGGATATGAAAAGGCAGCAGCAGAGCGTGATCAACGTGCCGCTTACGATTGGGCAAACCGAGGAAGTCAAAGGGGCGGATCGGGAGGTGGCGCACCACAAGAAGGTTCTGAATTCTTTGATCCAGTTGCCAGTCAGAATGTACCCCGTGATGTGCGAGAAGCACTCAATACTCCCGCTCAACAGCGATCCGCAGACCAACGGCAACGATTATCTCAGTGGGAGGTTAGCACTCAAGGCAAAAAAATGGGGGGCATTTCTGGCTACGAAGAAAGCAATAAATCCACCCAGCAGAAACAGGAGGATGAGTTGCGGAATCGATATATGCAAGCTAGATTGGCAGAATTTCAAAAGGTGGAACCTTCAGCATATGAGACAGCGCAATCTACAGTGGATGACTTCATTGCTAATGGTGGTGGCGACAAAAGTAAGAGGAGCCAATACATAGCTCAAATACTTGGACTCGCTCCAAAGGATAAGGGCAAGGGTACTGGCTTCAACAATTTTATAAGCGGTGACATTGATAGTGACCTTCCAACAGTTTTAACTGACGCGGACTTCGCCGAGCTAGAATCGGGAGATCGATACATTGACTCCCAAGGCAATAAAGCAACAAAACCATAATAATGGCATTCATCGCACCAGAGGCTGACCGCGATCAAGCTGGATTTATTGCCCCAGAAGCTGACCGTGATCCTGTTGGATTTATTGCCCCAGAAGCTGACCGTGATCCCGTTGGGTTTGTAGCCCCAGAAGCTGACCGTGATCCCGTTGGGTTTGTAGCCCCAGAGGCTGACCGTGATCCCGTTGGGTTTGTAGCCCCAGAGGCTGACCGTGACAGGGAGGATCCCGGAATGGCTGATCAAGCCACTGCATTAGCTGCTGACATTGCTATCTCCGAAGGTGGTAGGCTTACTGCTACGGCAGCAGGTACAGCCCTCCTTCCGGGCATTGGTACTGGAGTAGGATGGATTCTTGGTGGCCTCGGATCGGGGGCAATGGGATCGTACACTCGCCAGAAGATGCTTGGGGACGACATCAACTATGGTGAAGTTGTCGCTGATTCCCTGCTAAATATTATCCCAGTTCCAAAAGCCTTTAAGCTATTTAAAAACCAAGCTATTAATCAAGGAGTTTTTCAAGGTGGTATTGGTGCTGGTATGACTACTGGAGGAAAGGTCATTGAGACATCCATCAGCGAAGAAAGGTTACCTACGCTTGAGGAGCTTGAGAGTGCTGGTGTTCGCGGTGCTACCCTTGGATTTGGTCTAGGTGCAGCGGGTGCGAGTCTTGAGAAAGCCTACCGTAAGTTTTCTGGTGTTGGTCGAAATGATCTCGATGATGCGTTCAAGCTGGGCGATCCAGATGCAGAGATACTGGTTGGTACTGCGATGAAAAATGCAAAGGAACACGGGGATCAGGTCAGAGCGCAGTACTCAGATCTTCGTATGACCCTAAAGGAAAGCCTTCTCGATGAACAGGCTAGGCTATACGAGCTACAGAAGACATCCGCTGGTGGTCAATTAAGATACAAGAGGGGTGTACTTGAAGTAGACGGGGACTCAATGGACTACAATCTTAATAGTCGCCTAGCTGAGGGTAAAATAAATGCTCGCAACGCAGAGATTGATAATATCATAGATCTGGATTCTAAATTCCTAGTCTCCAAGGCTGACGAAATGGGGGTTCCTCCGGCTCAGTTGTCTAATTCTATCAACAAATATTTATACGCAAAACACGCACTGTCCTTTAATAAGGCAAAACAAAATAGTTACACTGGTGAGGGTTTCCCCGCCGGAATCTCTAATGATGAGGCACTATCCATCATAAAATCATTTGATGACGCAGGAATGAACTCATCATTGAAAAATGTGATCGATAGTCGCAGGGATCTATCCAGAAGGATTCTCGACACCCTGCACGAGGGTGGAATTGTGAGCACTAAGGATATGCGTAAGCTCCGAAAGCAATATCCTGATTACGTTCCGTTAAATCGTATTATGGATGAAGACGGGAAGTTTGCCCCAGGTAAATACTCCGCCGTTGGATCATCTAGGGACGTAGATGATATTGGTGTAAATATTATTGGGAATCTTTCCACTGCTATTCGTATAGCTGAAAGGAATCAGGCTAATCTGTCCTTTATGAAGCTCATTGAGAGTAGCAAAAATAGACAAGCCGCTGGGGAAATAGCAACAGTTGCTAAGAAAAAGGATGTCAAGGGTGTTGACAGGGATGGTGTGGTTGAAGTCTTCAAGAATGGTGAGAAGTATTCCATTCAGTTCAAGGATCCCCGTATGGCGCAAATTATGCGCGGAACAAATCGGGAAACCTTGGGTACAGTAATGAAGGTTGCAATGGGATACAACCGATTCATCGGTTCTATGTATACTCGCTTTAACCCGGAGTTTATGATACCCAATTTATTTCGGGATAGATCAGAGGCTGTTGTTAATGCAGCCTCTAAGATGAGCGCGGGTAAGGCAATCAAGACACTTAACCCCATTGGGGACATAAGAACTATTACTCGTAACCTATTCGGAAAGGCATCGAAGGGTGGTATATCCTCCAATGCAAACATAGCAAAGCAGGACGCACTCTATAAACAGTTTGTCCAAGATGGTGCAAGCACTGGAAACCTTGGTTCATCAACAATTAAAAGCATTGAGGAAACCATTGGTGAACTGCAAAAGAGAATGGATCAGCCCAGCACCTCTAGGCTTCGTGACAGCATTAAGCTGATGGATAAAATTAATTCCGTCATTGAGGACTCCACTCGATTCAACGTGTACCGGAATGGCATTGATAGCGGTATGACCCGCAAGCAAGCGGCACTTGCCGCTCGTGACAGTTCCTTTGACCCACTTATGAAGGGGTCGCAGGGGGATAAAATGCGAGCACTATATTTATTTGCTAATCCGGCAATACAAGGATCTAGGAATTTCTTGAGATCCGTTACCCGAAATAAAAAGCTTGCCTCACTTACAGCCACTGCACTAACAGGCACAAGCTTGGCACTTGACTTATACAATCAAAGTATTGACCCCGAATGGCGCGAGAAACTTCAGTCATCGAATGGAAGTAGCTGGAAGACGGACAAGAGTTTCACCATTGTTAAGGGTGTAAACGAGGACGGAACCATAAATGCGTTCCACATTCCAATTGGTTACTCGATCGCCCCATTTAAAAAGCTTGCTGACTACACGCAAAAGAAAGTTATTCAACAGGGGTTAATGGGGATTGAGCCATCCCCATCCGAAATGGATCGCACCAAGACTCAGGAAGCACTTGAGCTTGGTAATTCATTCATTGACGGATACAACCCTATGGGTGGATCCCTGTGGCCAACGATATTAAGACCTTGGACTGAACTAGCGAGCAACAAGGATGGACTTGGTCGTGACATTAAGCCAGAGTGGCTACTGACGAAGAACATTAGTGAAGTAGAAAAGGTTTACCCCTGGACTATGGACACACGTGGCGGCGAGATGGCTATCTCCTTCGCGGAGCAGCTTGAAAATATGGGATACGAGGTATCACCAGAAAATTTAAAATACTTCTACCAAACTTGGGTTGGTGGACCAGGTAAGACCGTTGAAAAATTATTCAACGTTACATCCAAGATGTACAACAAGGAGCCCTGGAAGCCTCAGGACTTTCCGATTGTTCGCAGGTTCTTTGGTACTAGCTCAAGGGAATCTTTTGAGGCTAGGAATTATGACGCAGTGTTCCTTGACCACTTGGATAAGGCGGACAGAACCCAACAGCAGAAGGCATCTAGGATTGGGTCAAGTACCTTCCGCAAGATGAAATCTGTTCCGGCTGAGGAGAGAGAGTTGATTCTTAGGGATGCGATAGAGTCCAATCCAGAGATAGGGGAGCGTATCTTTAAGTACGTTGTCAACAAGGCGGAGGATTTATCCGCTGGTCTTACATCCGCTGATCAAAAGGTCAAGCGATTGGGTATCTCCGCTAAGGCTCAGTTCTTCTTGGATCGGATTGAAAAAATGCCCCCCGAAAAACTTGAGGAATATTTGTTCATTCAGAATCAACGAGGTGTCCTGACTGATTCCGTAATAGAGAAGATGGAGGAGTACCGAAACTTCAAGAGCATCTACAGATAGCAATCTCGCCAAAAAAAAGGGCGCATCAGATTACTCCGATTACGCCCTTAAACCTTTAGAGGTGGTTTTATGAGATTATTAATTCAAAAGTGGCGAAGTCAAGATTGAATCACAACGGTGACCTATTAATTACAGTGTAATAATAGTAGCTGCGGACTCGCTAACGTAGCCCACATCCTTCTTTACCCAACGGTTGTTACTAAAATCAGTAGTCTTGGGCATATTCTTTTGAGTCCACTTGAAGTCGTACTCCTTTACTAGCATTCTGGATATGTTCCAGATGTACGCAGTACCCTCGTACTCAGTGACATAGAGTACCTCCTTGCCTGTGTCGCCCGTGGCTAACACATTGGAGTCAACCTTATGCTTCTCAATGCGCCAAGGGTCGTACCTCTTGCGTCTGGACTTAACCTCTATGAGGTAGTGCTCACTCTCAAAGTCAAATGTACTGAACTGATCCTCGGACTCAATTGGGCAACCCATATGTGGGTATCGTAGTGAAAGCTTCTCTATAATTTTACTAGCCTTCATAGTTGTGTGCAGTTGTGTACAGTTGTGTACAGTTGTGTACAGTTGTGTATAAAAATATGGTAAGCTAGGTGGTTGAAATGGAATGAACAATCCAACGGACATCTTAATAGCCCGACTACCTAACTTACTCTTTAATAAAATCGTCCAATTGTATTTCGGAACTTGAATATTCCCTTCACGTCTCGGTCTCCCTCTCGGTTCTTCGCTACGTTATATTGCATTGCAACATAGGGTCCGTGGTTGTCAACCATTCTTGATGAATCCACGTCACCTTCTTTTGGCCACATAAGTAGAACCACATCGGCATCATTCTCGATGTCCCCGGAATCCTTTAGGTCATAAAGTTTTAGCCCGCCATCACGCTTGGCTCCCTCTCGCCCTACTTGACACAGGAGTAAGACCGGTATGTTCAGTTCAAGTGCGAGCTGCTTGATCTTGTGGGACACGTCAGCGATGGCATCATTCTTTGACATACGCCCATTGCCAAATGGCATAAGCTGCAAGTAGTCAATGATCAGCATCTTAATGTTGTCCGTACGTACCAGCGTACGTACTTGGGATGCCATATCCTGTACGCTCTTAACGCTGTGGATACTCTTGATGCTTAAGCTACCGATGGTGTCCAGTGCATCATTGACACTCTTCATCTGCTTCTTGCTGGCTACTCGATCCCTAATCAGGTTGACGTTCACCTGAGACAGGCACTGTACTAATCGCTGTGTAACCTGCTTCTGCGGCATCTCCAGTGAGACAATAGCGGAGCTAACACCTGCGTTCATAGCAGCACGTAGTGCTATGTTGAGGGCAAGCTGTGACTTACCACAGGAAGTTGGTGCAGCAATTACCATCACCTCACCTGGAGCCACGCCACCATTGCCGAGCTTCTCATCCAAGTGGGGGATCTCGGTCTTCACTACTTCACTGATGTACTCACCTGTCAGCATCTTCTCGTAGTCATCCCGGAGGATATCAACGGACGTACGTAGGTCAGTGGTCGTACGATCTTGATCATCGATGGAGATCATATCGCACTCAAGCTCTGCTCGGATACTGTTAGCATCCTTGGCTTCGGATCGTGCCTCCTCCTCTGAGGTGCGGCACTTGCGGATGATCATCCGTAACTGAGCCTTCTCCTTCACGATATTCGCAAAGTATTTAATGGACATCGGGTTGTCTACTCGACTCATCACCGCCATTATTCCGGCAACGCCGCCGACAGCGTCAAGGGAGGAGGACTTTTTAAGGTCCTCCATAAGGGACACCTCATTGATGTCCTCCCCTCGTCCTGCTATGTTGGCAACGCTATTGTAGAGGACTTCATTCCTCTGAAAGTAAAAGTCACTTGGCTCAACCAAGTGAGATATTGTATCGTATCCATTAGCCTTATCGGCTAGGCAGCAGCTTGCGATCAAGCCCTCTTCTGCATTTAAATTGTGTGGCTCATTTAATTCTTCGTTCATTTCATTCCTTTTTTCGTTTAGGATTCATAAAAAAGGGGACGAAGGTAACCATAAAACCCTCGCCCCCCACTTTTACATTATGAGTTGTCTACTATTCAGAACGTTCCAGCATACCTATTGCAATCAGTGAGTAACCGATAAGGTCCCTGAAGATGTCCTTTGCCTTATCACCATCGGTATTAACCTCAAGTGAACCAGCCGCACAGAAAGCTTTCGCTCTCTGGAATTTGTCCTGCATCCTTACACAGATCCCGGTGAGGGGATCAACGTTGAACTCTACGCTGGCATCGAAGTTTGCAAAGGGGTTATTGCAACCATCTCCGCCAGTGTAATCCGAGTTCTTGCGTCCAGTTAATTCTAAAATATACTGGACTTCTTCGTGGCGGAATCTCTCCCACCACTCCTTATCACATTTGGGGTTAGCCAACATTAGAACGGCAATGATTCATCACTGGTCGTAACGACTGGCGATGGCTCCTTTGCAATTGGCTTATCAACGGCGAGGGACAAATACTTTCCACCGTTCTTGTCGATCTTTGACCAGGCGGACAGGTAATAATCTTTACCGTCTACGTTGATCTTACCCTTAAGGTTAGGGTGCTTCTCTGTCTTCTGCTCGGATGGCCATAGGCCACCAGTATTGGTGTTGTCGTATTGTGTCATATTAGATAAGCCCTTCAAGGGCATTTGCTGTTTCGTTTTGTTGTGGCTTGGGTGTCTTACCCTTACCGTGAGTGTTAGTTGAATCCGGATCCTTGGTATCGTCAATCGAAAAGAGTCCGTTCAATGCATATTTTCTGGCGTAGGATGAAGCACTGCCGGTAATCTGGGCATCGTCCATTCCTTTCTTTGTCTCGGCTTCGCGAGCGAATCCATTGGATCCAATCTGCGCTCCGATGGAATCAATGACGGACGCATTTGCCTTGACGTATACACGTCCAGCAATCTCTACGATGTCATCAGTGATGATAAGTGCTAGACCATTTGCGGCAAGCAGGGGCTTGAGTGCCTCAAGGATGTCCTCCGCTGATCGGTAATTATAGTTCCCGAATTTATTCTTCTGTCCCTTGGGGGCTTTGAGTTGGGATTGCACTGATTGCAATCGCTCAACTATAGTAGTGGTGTCATTTGTTTCAGTCATTTTTTATTATTGTTTTGTACAAGGAGGTTCTCTCCTTTGAGTTAGTGAGATTGTTTAGAGTATCAGTGTCGCACCCAAGGGATGCAAGCAATAGTTCCTGGTCACCCTTGGACATACGATCAAATCTTTTGTAGAGTTGGCGGTATCCAGTGGGGTGCAGGAGGTTGGTGTTTTCCTTGGTTAGGTAGTCAGCAATATTCCTAAGCATTTTTGGGAGACCAACCTTGCGAGCAGTGAATGACATTCTGCTGAATGCATTCTCTACCCTACCTAGGTAGGTGTTGCCCTCGGAGCTAATGACGCCCCGGATTTGACCACTGTGATGGTCGTGATCAACAACCCAGGATGGGTTCTCTACCTCGATAATGGGACACTCGCTTGGTTGGTTGTCCTCCCTAAATTTCTTTAGTTCTGATTGCTTAACATATTTCATTGGGAATCAATGAGTGCATTGCGTCGAACGTGAATAGCGTTCTTGCTGCGCTGGAGGATGGCACTCATCTCATCATCGCTGATAATCTTGCTGATAATTAATTTATCCTCCTGCGAAGTGTAACGTCTGCGCCTACCTCCCGCTTGGCTGAATGATTTGTACGCATCTTTTACTAGGCGATCCCTTGGGCTTAGGCGATAGAACCTAGCTATTGCGTGAGGGACGACTAACATTGCTACTGTAATTGATACAATGGCAATGGCTATTATGTTGTTACTTGGTGTATCCATAGTTTTATTATTTTAGTTGTTGTTATTTGTAGCTTGTTGCTTTGGTCATACGTTCCTGCCAGTAAACTTTCGCTGCCAGCATTGCTCCGTCCAAATGGTATTGCACATCGTGATCCTTCCAGACCTTGTGATAGTGTTCAGCCGTCTCAGTGCAGATGCACACAGAGATACAGCCCGGCAGGTAATCAAGGTCAAGTAATTGTTGAAGCATCCAAGCTTCAACTGCTAACTGCTTGCAGTCCTTGCCGTAGTAATTGCCCTTACCCTTGCACTTGCGTGTCTTGTAGTCCGCTAGGAATATCTTACCGTCCTTACCGGTTCCGATGAAGTCAACGCTGCCAGCTATTTTAAGATCGCTGTTGCCAATGACGTACTCCGTTCCCATTACACTGATCTCGTTGTCACTCACCCAATGGACAAAGGGCATAGCCCAATCATCCCAAGGTGTAGCAGCATCATCCTCCACTCCCTTGATGATGTCCTCGATGCGCTTGTGTACTGCTGTACCGAACTCGGAGCTTGGTATCATAGCACTAGTCCAAGGGTGCTTACGAAAACCATAGGTCATATCCTTGATGTCTCGCCAGTCCATATCCGGATGCTCACGTGCAAGTGTGACCAACTGTTGGGGCTGGAAGATTGAGTCAATGAACTCATCCCTGATGATACTCAGTACTGTAGTAACTGAAGGCCAAGCCTTCTTGTCCTTGACAGCCTGGGCTGGGGTCTCGATCTCTGGTAAAAATTTGGGAAGTCTTTCCGCTGTGTAGAAGTGTGCCATTATGTTCTTTTCTTTCCGTATGTTGGGTAAGTTGCTCGACCAGTCTTAGTCAGTCGAGCGTTCTCCATCCATCCAAGCTTCTTAAAAAATTCAGCAGCCTTGCGGCCTTCATCCATAATCTTCTTGTTGGACATTGCTTTCTCATATAGGTCAGAGAACTGACCGATGACGTAGTTATTTGTAGGTGATTCCATTATAGTTCCTCCTGATCCATAACAAATTCAACTGCCTCACGTAATGCTGATGCATTATCGTATGGATATTTGGTGAGTGATTGACCGCTGGCATCCGAAAGCTTAACGGTAGCGTAATCATTGCCACTCCAAGAGTTTTGGGATTCTTCACGACCGAACTCATAGGAGATGCATATCTCCCTGTCAGCAATGAAGTTAAGTATGTCAGATGCTGTCCGCTTCTGTAGCTTAGTCTGTAGTCGCTGACAGTATTGGTCACCATCAGATAGGTCACCTACGTAGCAGTCATTGATTGAACCACGCTCGGTTAATCGAAGGACAATCTCATCCTTGTTCATAAACTCTGCGTCCCCGTCCGGGTATGTGTGGAATTGTACTGTATGTCTCATAGTTTTCATTTGTTATATGTTAGAAAATACTTCCTTTAGTTTAGCTCGCTCCTTACTGAGGAGCTTTAGAACCTCCTTGGTTATCCTTGTCCTATCAGTTCTTGGGATGTGTATGTCAAAGTCCTCCCCGTTTGACCTGATGATTAGTTGTCCACACTCAAGTGCTTCGTGAGATTCCTGTACTTTCTCGATGGCCTCTTGGAAGTGGTATGCTTTTCTGAATTGTGCCGGTGTCATAGTTTTAATCTTTTATTGTTAGTGTTGTTTCTTTTATGTAAGATACCTGGTGTAAGGCAAGCACAAATTATATGCTTGACGGATTATTTTTAGGTCAGTACCCTTGGATTACATCCGCACGATACACGATGTGTGTAACGCCTACGGCGCAGCCATAGTAGGCTTGTAGTTATATACCAAGTGCTGACGATATGTGTGCTATAGCGTACATTACTGAGAATATTAGTACGCTCATTATTAAACCCTGAATTACGCCCAGGAGGGCTTCATTGATTGCTCGTTTACTCATTATTATCTATTGGTTATTAGTTAGTACGGAATCAAAGGTGAGAATATACGTGATTCACTCCATATGATTTGACCCGAAGTTAGTTTATTATTGGTGGATGAAAATTCTATCAATCCTAGTGGGACTAATACTTACATCAAGTGTAACAGCCAACGCTAATAGCGCGGCAGTTGAGGTGCTGAGTGGCAGCGGTTTGATTCGTGCAACCGCAAGCATTAAAACTATCTATGCTAATAAAGGTGATGATATTTTTTATAAGGAAGTGAGCGCATCCAAGGGGATGCTACTGCTCACGGATGATGGCGTGATCAAGTACAAGCCGGGCATTGGCAATAGAGTAGTTGTTGCCGTAGTTAAAAATTATTCATAACTGTTTGACTGATAGTATCTTACCTGTGCCTCCGCGCTTGAAGACACATACTCCCGTCTTGTCCGGCATCTTCCTAAGAAGTAGGCGCACCGCTTCTTTCTCATCGTGCGCCCACTTGTAAGTCATTCCAACGTAGCCCTTGGGCATATCGTCGTGATGTGTTTCAATTTTATACTCAGTCATTTAGACGTTGCAGTAATGTGACAAATGCCTTGGCAGCAGTAGCAGGTACTACTCCATTTCCGAGAAGGCGAAGTCTGTCCACCCTGCTGGAAGACCCATTAGATGCTCGACCCAGTCGGGATTGAGTTGCCCCACTGCCTTGCCGCAGTGACCCGCTATCTCCTCCTCTAAGTTTGCCTTCTTTCTGGTCGCAAGTTGCGCCCGGTTCTCCTCGGTGATCTTGGGCTGTACCTTGTTGGCTCTCGGTGTTGGCCACTGTAACTCTCGGCTCTTCCCACTCGTACTGCTCTTCGCTTGGTCTAGCAGGCCACCTTTGGTATGTGCCTGCACTGCTACATCCAGCGTGTCCATCGACACCTTGCCATTGCGTATCCTGCCCCCCACGTATCCGCCCTTGTGGTCTCTCATCGTTGCGGTTGGCCAGTTCTTCTCGTGAGTCTCCACTACATCTCTCAGTTTCGCCCCATACCAAGGACTGTTTGGGTCTTGGCTGTGCTTGCTCCTGTATACTCCGTCCACCATCTCGGTCGGGTAACTGCCTCCAGTCGTGTCGAACACTGTTGCGGTGGGCCAAGATGAAGACTCGTTTTCTCTGGTGAGGTGCGCCGACTTCAGCCGCACTGAATACTCCCGCCGTTGCTCGGTAACCCAAGCCTTCCAACTCTCGGAGGACATATTGGAGAACTGATTCCCCGTCTGCTGTCTTGGCTGAGATGATTCCCTCAACGTTTTCGAGGAAAACAATTCGAGGTTGGCACTCTCTGATTCCGTTGGCGATGTAGGGGAACAGGTGTCTCGGATCTTCAACGCCGTTACGCTTTCCGGCAGCACTGAATGGTTGGCACGGGAATCCGCCAGAGAGGATGTCCACGCATCCACGAAATTTCCCGTAAGGGAAGGTCTTAACGTCCGTGAAGACAGGTGCTGCATCCAGTTCTCCCGCTTCCATCTTTGCAACCAGGTTCGCGACAGGGAATCCTTCCCTCTCCACGTAAGCGATCTCTCGCAGATTTGGGAGAACTCTTCTGAGTCCAAGCCCGATTCCTTCGTATCCGGAACATAGGCTGAGGTGATTAATTGTTTTGGTAGTATCCACATTTATATTTCTGTTCGGGTTATATTGACTTCGGATAGAAGTTTATCCTCTGTTATTCCTAGGATTCCTGCAATCTCACGGATTAAGTAGAAGTTATACTTCTCATCCGAATGAGCGAATAATAATTCAATTACTTCTTTTTGTTCTCTATTCATATTTGTATGGGTTAAACTTTACTGTCGGCTAAGTCCATTGACTCAACGTGAGCAGGTGTAGTCATATATTTTTTGCCAGTGATGGCATCCTCGATGATGAAGGGCCGCTTGTATGCACGTTGCTTGTACCCTCGGAGGTAGTAGAACTTACCCTTGGAGCATCGGAGCATAGTGTTGAGCATACGCTCGTCACTTAGACCAATGATCTTCCAGTTCTTATTGAGGAACTGCTGCTCCTTGGTCATTACTTCCCCGTCCTGGATTACGCCCACTTCCACCTTGAAAGTGGCCGTGTGTGCATCGTACTTAACTGTACCCTCCACCCTTGCGCTAACTCCGTACTTGTCTTGGACAGTTTGGAGTGCTTCATTGATGTCCTCCCGCATTAATTTGCAGGTGCTTGCCTTGATTGTTTCTAGTGTGTGTGTTGTCATAGTTTAGTCCCTCTTGTATTCTTCTATTGATCGACACCCCGTCCGCAAGAACAAGATGTCAAGATAACTTTCTTCGTATAAGCTAGTGACCGAGGTCACAAGCGAGATTTCTTCCGGGGTTGCGATGCTATCCTCCACCAGTATGTGGTATATATCCATTGCTTCCATTGTTTAGTCCTCGGATGTTAGGTTAGTGTAGATGATGTCGTACAGTTCGTTGTACATATCCTGCGCGGGCTCGGTAAAGCCCTCGCTGCCGTCCTCTCGGTCTACCCATACTGTACCCTTGGGCATCCTATCCTCGACTAGTGCCTCCGCTAGGTCGGCTGCTAATCTTTTATCTTCTTGGTGTAGTGTCATTTTATTCCTTTCGTTATTGGTTAATCCTTCAGTCGTATGTACAGGCGAATGTCCTGCGCTTGGTCAAGGGTGATGCTGACTCGATTTCCCCAAGGTGTTAGCGGTCGGCTACCCCTGAGTACAATCTTGTACTTGGAGTTGCAAGCCTTTGTTTGCTTGCGCATTTCCTTAATGAGGGTCCAGCCCTCTTCATTATTCTGTACTTTCATTAGGTAATCGTGTCCTGGATTTTTCATTTTGTTCCTTTCTTTAGTAGGTTATTACTTCATTATCAATTGCTTTCACAATTGCTAGGTCGAAGTCCCCGATGGGATCTTCCTCAAATCCGTATGCGTGCTGCACAATTTCAATTCCGTTGGTTGTGGTTGTGATTTGTTCAGCGAGTAGCGGGAATGCCTCGATCCACCTTTCAGTGACCTCGCCTTCGCCGTAATTACTTGTACACTCGCATTGCTCTACTTCCCACGTGATGCGTACATCCACATCGCGGTCATTTATCTCTATCGTATCCGTAGTTGTCTCTTCCATTATCTATTCCAGTTTTGTTTTATGGCTACCCATATCACAGCTTGCAATTGGTATGCCTTGAGTTTGTTTCTCTCTGCCAGTCCGGCGGTGATTGCTTCGATCCTTCTGTACTGTGCGCTCGTCACGCTCTCGGTGGTGGCCCCGATCCCTTCGCTTGGCTTGCATAGGCAAGCCCTTATGTGCCACTTGTCGATGGTCACGTGCTTCTCACTGAGCCTTCCTATGTTCATTGCAAAGGCGTGAGTCTTTGGACTCTTCGCCGCTATCTCTTCGCCGTCCGTCATTATTGCCCACGCTTTGCGCTTGTTGGCGTTATAAGTGCAGACCTTGAAACTGTTGATGCTTCGCCCTTCCATAAAGGCGGATATCAGTGCGTTTGCGTCCAGTTTATTGCGCAGCCACTTGTTATTCGGGCTAAGTGCGCTTGTCACTGCAGCCACGATATACTTATCCACCTTGTGAATCTTGGATAGGTTTCGAGTGAATCGTTGCGCTTCCTTGTACCACGCTTTGCCCTCTCGCATTTGCTGTCGAGTTGCAATGTCAATCCAGGCTTGCAGGTTGCGGGTGATCTCACGATCATTGTGTTTTGCTATTGTTCTTTTCATAGGCTTTGTTCTTTTATGATTCGGTCGAATGTTTCCCTTGTACAATCGCCGTCAAATATTTTTGGTATGCTAAAGCCAACCCTACCATTTACAACGGTATTTGTAGGAGTGCGCTTTGATCCATCGTAAATCTGCGCTTGCCCTTTGGCCTCGCAGTAGTATCCGAATATTCCATTCATTTTCATATTTTCCTTTAGTTAGTTAGGTGAATCATTGCTTTGGCAATGGTTTTAGATGCTTCCTTTTGGCTCATCCTTCCTTCTTGGATCAGTTCGCACAGCTTGTGTGCTAGTATCGGCAAGTTTGTGTAACTCTCATAGAATTCACTTGCGATATTAGTCAGTGTCACTTCGGTGAGGTCTCGCCGGGTATCTATTCCAAAGCTGACCTTAAATCGTTCTGTCTTATAGCTATTCATATTTTCCTTTCGTTTGGGTTAATCCTTCGTATATCCTTTGTACTTTTTCACGTACCCAGATACGATTTTGATTCGGTCAAGTTTTTCCATACACTCGGCAGCTTCCCACCTTGCATAATCCGCTTGTGATTCGTCATCGCTTTCTTTCTCGCCTTGCCAGTATGCAAGCTCTGATTTGATTGCGTCGATTGTTCGTTTCAATTCAGTCATATTTTCCTTTCGTTTGGGTTAATCACATTGCTTGAGAATCATTTGCTTCATATCCCATAGCGGTAGAAAGTCGCCGAATTCCGCAACCTGGTCTTCTATGGAATAACAACCGTTTGAGTCATTAAATTCCAACCAGTTTACGCAATCGACATAGGAGAAACTATCCAGCTCTTCTATGGTTTCATATAGGTGCATCGCACCGTACTTTGTTTGAATTGTAGTCATACTTTTCCTTCGAATAATTTCGCTGCCTCTTCCCAACGTTGGGATTGAGATCTAATTTCCTTTGCCTTGGCAAGTGCCATTTCTAGAATGTACAGCCCGTTTACATCGGCTGGCTTACTGAAGTCAGATGCAAGCTTGTCGATCGCATCGCCTATGGTTTTTCTACTTTCTCTATAGTCTTTTTCAATTTGCTCTTCTGTCATATGCTTTATCCAGTGATAGTAGCTTTCCGCTGCACTGTTGCCTTGAACGAAAGCCCTAAGCTTTCGAGTGAAATGCTACTGACTATTGTCTTGTATGGTTTCGCCCGTGGTTTCACCTTGGGCTTGCTTGCTGAAACAGTAGGCTTGCGCTTACTGTGGTATTTACGTTTTACTTTGGTACGATCATACGACCAGTCAGCCACTTTGGGCTTTGTCGCAGTGTCACGCCAAAGGTTTGGAGTGTTCTTTGCTTTCATAGTGTGTACTCACCCTTTATGCCGACTTGTAACGGCTGGCTTCATTGCCAGTGGGCTTACACGCATCCCGTTCGGTGTGCCTACTTGGGATGCCTAAATTTTATCGCGTTGCCAAACGTTCAAAAATCCGCTCAATTTTGTGCTTATTCAATGGGCAATTTAAACCTTACTAACTGACAAGTCGAAGTGGTAAGGTGTTCGCAAAAATGTGAATATTGAGAATTCGCAAGGTGACGCGATGAATTCAAAAGATGAAAAACGCCATAAGCCGATACTTGAATTTTAATCACTTAAAAAATCCCGAAAAACGAATCATTCCCATAACTCCGAAGAGCCCGCCTACCAATGACTAAGCCAGCGATGACAACCAAAGTGACTATTTTTTTCCGAATAGCGAATCTTTTTTTTAACTTTAAAAGTGTATTTTCCTTAAGACGTTGATCGTCAGGCATTTACAGAAGAAAAAAAGTTGAAAATAATTAAATATGAATCACCGTTAGTACGTTAGAAAGTGCCTTTTTTCGCGTTTTTAGCCTATTTATTGCCTAATCTGACACCCGTTAGTATGGACCACAGTGCTGCTGATATATTCCTAACGTGAGAAAAAATAGTAATTCCTGTATCAGAAAACCGGATACACCTAACAAATTATAGGCGAGTAAGATTTGTATCAGAATAGTGAATACAACCTAACGTGTAAACGGCGAGTAAGATTTGTATCGGGAATTCGAATACAACCTAACGGGTAAACGGTGAGCCAGATTTGTATCAGAAAACTGAATACAAACTAACGTGCTAACGGTGAGACAATTACTAACGTTGCAGCGGCGAGCAAAAGTCTAACGTGCTAACAGTGATCCCAGGATTCCTAACGGGATGACAGTGAGCCAGGTTTCTAACGGGATAACGGCGAGCAAAAGTTTTTGCAAGCAAAACGGGGTGGAGGGGATGCAAGCTTTAACAAAAAATATTATATTATATATATATACTGCCAGTTAAAAAAATTTGCGTCTCAAGGCTCCCCCAAGGAGCCACCTGGGTAAACTGTAAACTCGCACAAAGCCCCTAGGGGGGCTTGCTGTCATTGCTATCATTGCTGTCATTGCTATGTTAATAGACACAGCTTCGCCATTACAAAGCTGCTGTAACGTAGACCCAAGGGTCGGACTAGGTACTATCGAATAGTTATCCATAAGTTACAGGCATATATTTTAAGTTTCCCTTCTTGGCATCATCAGGGGAAACAACCTATACTACAGTGGGGCGACCCTTGTTCCCAAGAGGCGAACTTCCCAAAGTAGTGCCGTGTAGTTTAATGTCATACGAGTGGCTATCCTCGGAGATCGTTTTCGCCCGCATTGGGGTTTACCTCCTGACTATGGTTGTATTATATCACACGGCGTTCGCAATTTGTCAATTGCTATATGCTATATTGCGTACTTTATATTTTTATGATTGACATCCTATATGTTAATGAGACACATTCTCAGTATGACCGACACTATTAACCAAAGCGCAAAGGAGGAACTCTGCAATGAGATCCAGGATGCCATTGCGCAAGTGGTTGAAGTAAAGGAGGTTGCAAAGATCAAGAGCCTCTCTGTGTACGACCCAGAGAAGGTCGCCAAGATTCTGTACCTCTACAGCAAGGGAACCAGCCAGACTGCTCTAGTAAAGAAGTACAAGTACTCCCGTTGTACTGTACTGAATATTCTAGTGGATTACGCTGACCACCTTGGGAAATTGCGGGACATTGCGGGTAAGATTTCCGCAAAGAACTATTTAAACATATCCTCCTTGGAGGAGGATCTTATTGAAAAGGTGCGGGACAAGATGGAGACAGACCCAGAGTTCGATGTCAGCTTCCGTGACCTCAAGGAGCTATCAATAGCCAAGGCTAATTCCTTCCGGGAGGCTATGACCTCCAGGGGTGAAGCATCCTCTATTACTGAGGAAAGGCAGGTAATCACACAGCAGGACTACGAGGAGACGCTGGCCGCTGCTCGTTCACGGCTGGAGCAAATGCAACAAGCAGAAGTAATCGAAGTAGATGAGCACTAAAGGAAGCGGACCCCGCAAAGGGCATAACCAAGAAAAACAACGTAAGAACTACGACGATATTGATTGGAGCAAGAAACCCCCTGCTCCCAGAACCGAACAACCCAAATCAAGCAAATGAGTAAGACACCAGATATTGATCCGGACATCGCCTTTAACCACGTTCGCCGAATGCTCGCAGATATTTCGCCGAACTTCTGCTTCATTGTCCTCGATGAGGACGGGGATCTCTTCTATGACTACACCAACCACAGGGTTGGTAAAATGCTGATGGTGGAAGCCATCGAGGATTTAAACTCCGAAGTGGATGATCTAGACTGGGAGCAACTCCTAGATGATGACGATGACGATGAGGACGATGAGAGATTGTTCTAGGTATGGAGCTTTCGTTTACCAAGCACCCAATCCTATCAGCCCCAACTGATAGAGAAATTGTTTACTTAGCCGAGAATGACCCAAAGCTGCTGGAGCAGCTATATCTTGCTCACGAGGGCAGGATCAAGGCATCCACCAGTGACCCCCTGCGCTATGGGTTCGACCTCCCAGGCTGGGATAGAGCCAGGGAAGCAATGGAGGAGTACAACGAGTGCCTTGCACTCGGCGGAAACAGAAGTGGAAAGACTACTGGCTGCGCCAAGATGATAATGGAAGCAGTGACCGAGTCCGAGGATGGACACATTGTTTGCTTTTCGCAAAATGCGGATACGTCAATCAAGGTTCAACAGCCAGCCATCTGGGAGATGATGCCCAAGGAGTACAAGAAGAAGACTAAAGGGATCGAGGGGTACATTAACTATTCAATGCAGAATGGGTTCACAGGGAGTTCCTTCGTGTTCCCCGACACCCGCACACGGGTGGACTTCAAGACTTACACACAGTACTCCAATAACTCCACCATCCTAGAGGGCTTTGAGTTCGGCTTCAAGAACCCCAAGGGTTTGAATATCGGCACCTGGCTTGACGAATATCTAGGTGACGCTGCCCTAGTCAACACCCTGCGGTTCCGACTTGCTACACGGGACTCCAAGATGATCATTGGCTTTACACCAATTGATGGATACACTCCTTTCATAGCTGAATACCTCAAGGGCGCGGAAACCAATGAGACAAGGCCAGCGGCCTTGCTTCGTGACCTAGAAGTACCCATCCGCCAATACAGCCCAAGTAGGGATGCTGCTGTAATCTATCTCCACTCCGACGAGAATCCATTCGGCGGATACGAGCGAATTGCAAAGGACTTAAAGGGTCGCCCCGATGATGAAATCAAAGTTCGTGCTTATGGTCTACCGGTAAAATCAGCGAATGCCCTTTTACCTTACTTCAATACAGAAGTAAATGTTCTCAACGAGGAACCCAATAAGTACGGGATGACGTTCCCCGACATATCGGATAAGTCGAAGTTCACCTGCTATCAAGTGGTTGACCCCGCTGGCGCAAGGAACTACACAGCCATCTGGGCTGGGGTAAACGAGAGTGGAGAAATCTTTATCCGCAGGGAGTGGCCCGACCGCAACACCTACGGAGAGTGGGCTTTGTTTGGGGATCCCAAGTGGAAGTACGGACCCGCAGCTAAAAAGATTGGTTTAAATGTAGAGGGATACTGTGAACTATTTAAGGAGATCGAGGACGATCTAGGTATGGAAGTAACTGAGCGCATCGGTGACTCCCGATTCTTCGCCCGCGAGAATGAGAATAATGATGATCTCTTTACCTCCTTCTATGACTTTGGTCTAAGCTTTATTCCATCCGATGGTAAGATGGAGGATCGAGGAATTACTGCCCTAGATGACTGGTTCAACTACAACCCAAACGTAGATATTGATGGGGCAAATCGTCCAAGGTGCTACATCCATTCCGATTGCGGAAACCTAGTGGACAGTCTAATTAACTACAATGCAGGTGGAAAACCAGAGGAAGCCCTAAAGGACTTCTTTGATGTCATTCGTTATTTGCGAATGTCCAACGGCGGAGAAGGACCGGACTTTATGTCGGACTCATCAATGCAATCAACTAAAACAAACAAAGGAGGATATTAATGCCCAAGAAGAAATTAACACAAATCGCTAAAGAACAAGAGGTTACGTTTGAGGAAGCAATGAAGATAGCAACTCAAAAGCTACCAGTAAAGTCCCTAACTGGCAAAGGTAAAAATACCTGGGTCACAGAGAAGGGTACTAAAATACTGGAAGAGTCCCTAATGATTAATGAAATCATTCCAAAGCACTACGAGGGTACTGTACTTGCGGAGTGTCCAAACAGGAAGTACAATGTGGTATTCAGCAATGAGATCGGGAAGCGCGTAAATGTTTTGATCCCCCGAAGGTGGCAGGGACTACTAGTAAAGAAAAAAATCATCTTTGAGGGAATTGAGGACTCCAAGGGTACAAGTTATCGTTATGTCAGAAAGTGAGGACATAACAATGGATAGATCCTGGTGTCGCGAACAGAGTGATAGGTTTGCCAGTTGGGAGATATTAAAGAGGTACGTTACCCACGAGAGTGGAGTCCCTATGACAAATCGTGACCTATGTGATACAATAGGGCTACCATCGACTTACACGATACGATTGCTTGAATCCATAAAAAAACGCCTAGCAGAAGATAATGCAGAATGAATCAATTTCAGAGTCCTTGACTTACGTCCAGGATGAACCCGACATCAAGACCCTACGCTATGCCTACGAGCAGACCGTATCAGAGTTAGAATCATATTTCGATCTATGCCGTACTAGTTACGATGATCGTCGCAATTGGTGGCCGGGCAAAAGCCGTGATCATCGCAAGCACGGATCTGACGCTTTCCCTTGGGAGGGTGCGTCCGACATCGAGTGCCACCTAATTGATGAGCGTATTACTCGTCTAGTATCTTTGTTTATGGCATCATTGAACCGAGCAAATGTTCGGGCCTTCCCAGTTGAAAGCGGGGATATTGCGCGAAGTCGCATTGTTTCTGGATTCTTAAAATGGATGGTAAGTTCGGGGTACATCCCACGCTTCTACCGCGAGATGGAACTAGGTGCTAACTATTTGCTTGAGCGGGGCATACTGATCACGTATGTCGGATGGCATCGTGAGGATCGACGGTTCCTACAGGAACTGGATTTAAACCAGATTGCACAGGTCAGCCCGGAAGTAGCATTTGCTATAGAAGACGGGAAAGATGACAATGAGTTAATCGCCCTGCTGCAAGCGACCTTTGATGGAACAACTAAAAAACGTGCAAAGAAAGCACTAAAAGAATTACGGAAGGATGGAGTTGCTGAATTGCCCGTAGTTCGTAGGCAAGTTAATGCTCCCGATGTAAAGACACTAGCCCCCGATGGGGACTTCTTTTTCCCCCCGTATGTAACCGACCCTCAGCGTTCCCCATATTGTTTTTGGAGAACTTATTACACCCCACAAGAGTTAGAGAATAAGGTCACAACAGATGGTTGGGATCAGGACTTCGTTGATTATGTTATTGAAAAATACCGAGGCGTTAATATTGATTCAATTGAGCGCGAGCAAGAAGCTCGCAATAGTAATAGTCTTAGCAATAGTTCTTACGAGGCCAATGATCTCATTGAAATATGCTACGGCTATCAACGCCTTATTGATCAAGAGGATGGAGCTGAGGGAATTTACTGCACTGTATTCCACCGGGAGTTTAGTGGTGACGGCGTAACACCTGGGTATGCTAAGTTTGAATTGCTGAATGGCTACGAGGACTACCCTGTAGTTGTCACAAAACTGTCAGAGGACAGCAAGAGACTCTATGACACATTAACCATTCCTTCTGTACTTCGCGGGTTACAAAATCAAGTAAAAGTGGAGCGTGACTCCCGAATTGACAGGAATAGTCTAGCTACACTTCCTCCCGTCCTGCACCCAGTTGGTCAAGCACCTACTGATTGGGGTCCTGGTCGTATGATTCCATACCGCCGCAAGGGAGATCTTGACTTTGCTCCTACCCCGCCAGCACCTACCGGCTCAATAGAAATCGAGTCAACATTGCTTAGTCTAGCTGACCGATTGGTTGGATTGGATGAAGAGGGAGCAATCAGCCAAATTCGCCAGCAGTTCCTGGTGGATAAGTTCCTTAGCCACACGGCAGAGGTTCTGCGTATGGCATTCAAGTGTTTCCAACGCTTTGGACCAGATGAAATTTTCTTCCGGGTTACAGGGATTCCAGATCCTCAGACCTTTGACAAGGGAAGTGCCGACGAGAACTTTGACATCTTGATTAACTTCGATGTTCAAAATAATGACCCCAAGACTGTAGAAGCCAAGACACAGCAATTCGTAGCACTCAATCAGTTGAACTCAAACAATCGTCTTAATGTTGATGCCCTACTGGATGTGATTGCTGCTAGTATTGACCCAGTAATGGCTGATGCAATTCTACAGCCAGTTGAGACAGCGCAGGAGGAAGTGGTCAAGCAGGTCACTGATGACTTAGCAAAAATCTTTGCAGGTATCGAAATGCCAGCACGTCCAGCGGGAGCACAGATTGCACTACAAGTAATCCAGCAGTACACCCAGCAGCCGGACGTTGCACAACGCGCTCAGGCTGATCAAGCCTTTGCCGCTCGACTACAGAAGTACGTAGGTCAATATACCTTCCAAATGCAACAAGCAGAAAATGCTCAAATTGGTCGCGTGGGTACAGCCCCCGCTCAAATGGGTGAAATCGATACACAAAACTTATAATGCCAGACAATATATCAGTAACGGAGCAAGGCAATCGCCGAGCTAAACAAATCAATTCCAACAATCGAGAAAAAGCCTTCAAGGAATACTTGCTGAAAGTTGAAGGTTTCGATGAAGTTGCCCGAAAGGGTGCTGGGGAGACGAACTATACAATTGGCCACGGACACTCCAGCCCAAGTGTAAAGAAGGGTCAGCGTATCACACGTGAAGAAGCTTCATTGCTACTGGATAAAGATATTAAGGAACGAATCCCTAAAGTTCAAAACTTAATTCCAAAGTTTGATTCCTTTCCCGGCTCCGCCCAGACAGCTATCTTTGGTGAGTACTACCGTGGATCAGTTGGCGGAAGCCCAGATACCGTTAAGGCTATCAATGCAGGGGAGTATGAGAAGGCGGCAAAGGAGTTCCTAGATAATGACGAGTACAGGGATAGAGTTGCACTGAACCGAGCTGGCATTGGCCCACGTATGGAAAAAGTTTCCAGTGAACTAATGAAAATGTCAAAATAGTATGAATATACAAGACGACATCAATAGCTTGCACAGCTATGAATCCTTTGCTCGGTTCATCAAGATGGTTCACGAACTCCGTGAGGAGACCATCAGCGAGATGCACGAAGCATCCAGTGAGACCATCCAACAGATTTCTGGTAGAATTATTACGTACGATCAGATCCTTCAAATGTCAGGTTGGGATAAACTCCAACTAAAGCATTTGGATCGAATGTAACCCGTATGTTATAATGCGACCATCGCCATCGCTCGGCGTTAATGAGTGGTAATAATATGACAGACGAAATCGAAACTGCTAACGCTGAGGCAGACCAAAGTTCAGTGGACAATAATAACTTATCCGTTGAGGATTTTGCAATGCGGAGGATCGGGCAACTGACCCCTGAGGCTGAAGAGCCAAAGGAGGAAGAGGCTGGAGAGACCGAGGAGCAGGAAACCGAGGAAGTAACTGAGGAAGAAACTGATGAATCAGTTGAGACCGAGGAAGCTACTGAGGGGACTGAGGAATCCGACAATGTTCTTTCACAGTTGGACTTGGACGATATGTCCGAGGAGGATTTGCGGGAACTAGCTGACAAGCTAGGTAGCCGTGCTGTAGCTCGATTCGGTGAATTGACTGCCAAGCGCAAAGCTGCCGAAGAACGTCTAGCTAGTTTAGAAGCTAAACTTCAAGAAAAACCAAACCCATTAAATACAAAAAAGGTTGAAAATAACCCCTACAGTAACCTCGATAGTATCGAGAAGCTACAAGCAAAAGCTGGAGAGGTTGACCAAGTTATTGAGTGGGCAGAGGATCTTTTGTTTGAAAGTGATGGCTACTCCGCTGAGGATACCGTAACCGAAATCGAAGGCAAGGAGTGGACAAAGAAGGATGTGCGACAGGCTTTATTAAAAGCCCGTAAAGCTCAGAAAACTTTTCTCCCGGATCAACTCAATAAGGTTCAGGCACAAATCGAAGGGGAGCAGCTTGCTGGTTCCTTTACTGAACGTGCAAAAAAAGAACTTGATTGGTTAGAAGGTGATGACAATGACTTGCGTAAACAATACGAAGCAACCGTAAATGATGACCGCTTTAAGCAACTTAAAAAAATTGCAAAGCGTGAATCACCAGAGGTAGCCGCACAATTGGATTATTGGTTTGCTCACGCTACTAACAGTATTTACGGACGTAAGCCCGTTACTGAGCGTAAGGGATCAGCAGTATTAAATCCTCCCAAATCAGCCAGTCCATCTGCATCCAAACCCGAAAAGGGAATGGGAAGAACAGCCAAGGCCCTAAAAGAATTAGAGGCTCGGTTTAAAGAAACGGGTAGCGCAAGCGATTTCGCCAACCTTAGGAAACTCAAAATGGCATCACGCCATTAACCAATTCATTAACAACTATAAATACATAAAATATTATGGCATTCTCAAATACATTCGACACTGCAAACCCAGGTTCTGGTGTCTCTAATCGGGAGGACTTGACTGATGTCTTGACCATCCTAGCTCCAGAAGAAACACCTATTCTTTCTTCTGCTAACAAAAAGGGCGCATCCGCAACTAAGGTTGAGTGGACTGTTGACTCTCTTTCCGCTCCTAGCTTTGCTGGGATCCAGGAAGGTGCTGATGTTACAGCATTCACTGACCAATTCGCCGGACGTGCTCGTCTTGGCAATCGCGTTCAAAAGTTCCGCCGGGACTATATGGTTTCCGATCTGCAAGAAGCAGTCGATTCCGTTGGCCCAGCTAAGATTGCTCAAGCAGAAGCTAAAGCAATTCGTGAACTCAAGCGCGATGTTGAAGGAGCACTCGCTTCTAACAATACTCAAAACACTGAAGATGGTGGTGGAACTAACTTCAATCGCCTTGGTGGTCTTGGTGACTGGATTCAAAATGCTGCTGGTTCGGGTGGCGTTCCTGCTGCATTCCAAACTCCAGCTACAAGCATCGCTGACGTAACTGATGGCAATTTCGCAGAAAGCGAATTGAACTCTCTTATCTCTTCGATCTTCAAGGTTACTGGTACATCCAACAACCTTATGCTCGTTGCTGATACAGCACTCCGTCAAGACATCAGCGACTTCGCTCGCATCGGTGGCGTATCGGGTGACTCGGTTCGTGCAGTTAACTACAACGGCGAAAGCGGCACTATCAAGCTTTCCGTTGATCTCTATCAAAGCGATCACGGTATCGTCTCTGTTGTAAACGCTAACCCTGACTGTATGCCAACACAAGCTGGTACTGCAGGAATGGCTGGTTACTTGGTGAATCCTGAGTACTACGGTGTTCACGAGCTTATCCCTATGGGTAGCAGCCGCCTTCCAAATCTTGGTGGTGGTGACCGTGGCTTCGTTGATTGCGCTTTGACCCTCGGTGTATACCACCCTGGTGCTCACGGCAAGATTGTCAGCACAAGCTAAATAAATTCTGGTTGGGGGGCGAAAGCCCCCCTGCCTTTTTTTATGGATATTATTAAGCCCAATTCAAAGACTTACTCCGACGAGGAGATTGATCGCGCTCTAATCCAAGAGATTCAGAATAGTCTTCACTTGGAACAGGCGACCGAACAGGTTCGTCACCAACAAGCAGCCAAAGAAGCGCATCAACTTAAAGGAACTATTCATCCCACATTGGGACGACCAGTTGCTACAATGCCAGCACGAGAATTTTTTCGACTGGTAAAGAAGTACGGTCAAGAGACTGTGCATTCTAAAGAATTTTTAAAGTACTACAATAAGAAGTTTCCGGAACTTAGCCCCAACAAAATATAATGCAGACCAGAACTTACGGCGATCTTTTCAAACTAGCCTCCGCTCTTATCGGGACAGGCGGGGAACTATCCACTGGTGAACAGGATCAACTGAGTCATTTTATTAACCGTAGGTTCTCCGAGATCTTCAATGCAAGCCCAAGCTGGCCTCGGTACATTACTGTAGGTGAGCCACGCACTATTGTCCAAGGACAGGTGGTTCCGACTACGGAGGATAGCTACTATGTATATGGTGCTGGAACCACAGAAGCAAATGGTTTGTATGTTCGTAACGGTAATAGTGTAGACACTAATCCTAAGTACACCCTGTATAATGACGACGGAGCAGTTTATCAAATTACTAGCACCGCTGGTTCAATTTGGGCAATTCAAGAAGTTGCCTCTGGTGACATCTTATACTCAAGCATTGGTGGAGCAATAGTTCCGGAGGGTATATGGACAGTAGAAATAGATGGAAAATCACCAGCCCCAATAGTCCAAGCATTGTCAAACATTGGGGAGTTCGTACGCATTCACAACACTCAACCGCTACTGAACCGATCAGCACGTGAGTACGATTTCTATGTTACATCCAGTGGTGCGCACATCCTTAACGTAGAATCAACTACGGATAACACCGCTTGGGTTACCTACAAGAAGGAGTTCACTCCTTACACGATTACTGCGGACTACTATACGTCCACCCTAGAAGTACCAGCGGAGTTCTTTAACTTTATTAGCCACGCAGTTTATGCTGACTTCCTCCGGGTGCAGAACAAGCAAGAGGAAGCACTCGCAGAGGAGCAAGCTGCCCAAACCTTTCTAGCACTTGAGCTGGAGAAGATCGACCTACGTTCTAACAACAATACAATTAACAAGAAATTTTCAACTTACGTAAATCGTCAAGCACGATAACACCCCTGTGATATAATAAAATTATGGCTAACTCAAAAAATAACGCACTGGAATTTTCGTCCGCTGGATCAGAAATCCTTGAAGCTGCTGATGCAGTAACCGGTAAACGCTATGGAGCGTTGCAAATCTTAAATGACACTGTGTTCAGTGCTTTGACTGCAACCAGCATTGATGGTACAGCGAAGCTAGTTGGACCAACCTTTGATGCTGGAACAATCATTTATGGAGCATTCAGCGAAGTAACAGTAACTTCTGGTATCGTAGCAGCACATAAGTACTAGTATGCACCTTAACCTTAGCAGCAGCTTGGGTCGGAGTCGATTAGTTGCGTCAGCCCCACCACCGTCGGAAGACTTGCTCTTTACTGTCGATACTTCTTTGGGTTTAGGCATTACAGTAAGGTTTGATCCTAATCAGGTTTACGATGCAATTATAGACTGGGGCGACGGAAGTTTTCCGTTTACTGTGTCTCCAGGAGTAGCGGTAATGACAAAGCAGTATGGCTCGGTTGGAACATATCAGGTAAGGGTTAGCGGAACATTTGCTCCCGAAATAACACTTTTTTCAAATCAAAATATAGTTTCAGTAGAGAATCTTGGAACCCTTGGATATATTACTCTATCAAGTATGTTCCTTGATTGCCAAAACTTGGTGAGTTTTAATGCTGGAAATACCAATACTTCCAGTGTGACAAATCTTACTGGTATGTTTACTGATTGTATTTCTTTATCAAGCGCAAACGTAAGCACTCTTGATACATCAAACGTTACTATTATTAATTCGATGTTCCAAAATTGTAATAGTCTCACTACTTTGGTTTTAAGTAACTGGGATACATCCAATGTAGGTTATTTTGTTAGTGCATTTAGGGGGTGTACATCTCTAGAAACATTATTATTGCCAGACAATTTTGTTACATCCAACGCACTTCAGGTAACTTCGGTTTTTTATGACTGCCAAAGTCTCCAAAGCCTTGATGTGTCAACTTGGGATACTTCTAATGTCCGTCGTATGACTGCAATTTTTGTTAGGTGTTTTGGTCTTACTGATATTGTTGGACTAGAAACAAATATTAGTATTACTGGTCTCAATATTACGGGCGGTTTAAATAACACTGCCAATGGTGTCCCAAATCAAGGAACTGATTATGATGATTTGCTTATTAATTGGGAGGCAAATTTACCGACTTCTGGATTAGCTCAAAGTCCAAATTTCAATCAAAGCAAAGTAACTACAACTGCTGGTAACGATGCTAGGAACTCACTTATCAATACCTATAATTGGGTAATAACGGACGGAGGCCCACTATAAAATGGCAATAGAAAACAAAACATCTGGTTGTTACATTATTAACTCAACAGCAGTCTGCCTAATGGAGGGTCAAGTTGTCTCCTATCGGGACGATGCTATTGTTCAGCAGTTTGAAACTGAGGAAGAAATGCTTACAGCGCACAAGGAGCAATTCCCAGATCAATACCCAGAAGAGGAAGAATAAAAAGTATGATGAACGACATTATTTACAAATCAACTATAGGCACGGGAGGCTTTATCGCTACCCTTGAACTTGGTTATAATAATCCATTAGGTATGGCTGTGGGTTTTGCTACATTAATTTATATGACTGCATCGGCAGTCAAGGTAATCAAAGAACTTATAAATAAGGATTAATATGACACCAGAACTATTAGCAATGTTAGGAGGCGGCGTAAGCGGCTTCGTAATGAAGATGATAGCGGCACAGGCTGACAATCAGGCTCGTCTCTTTGAGCGTATGATTGCCCGTCAGACAATAGCGGACGAATCAGCAGATAAGGCGGCAGCTCGTGGTGGTGTCTATATGCGTCGTGCAATTACGGCGGCAGTTATCTTTGCCATTGTAATAGCCCCATTTGTCTTCGCATTTACGGACATAGGTGTTAGTATCCAATCAGAATCCAAAGGCTTTCTAGGGCTATTCAAGCGCCTAGAATGGTCCACTGTACAGGGTTTTGTGATACTACCAGAGATACGACAGACAGCATTAGCCATTGTAGGGTTTTACTTTGGTTCATCCCAAGTCAAATAAATGAAGAAAAAACATAAAAGTTCAAAGGGTGGTCTTACCGCCGCTGGAAGGGCGCACTTCAAAAAGAAAACTGGGGCTAATTTAAAAGCCCCAGTAACTGAATCTAAGCCTACGGGGAAACGGAAAGCTCGAAAGAAGTCATTCTGCGCTAGAATGTCTGGGGTCAAGGGACCAATGAAGGATTCTAAGGGTAAGCCAACCCGTAAGTCACTTGCACTTAAAAGATGGAAATGTTAAATTAATTTAAATCAATATGTCTACAACAACAATTACAGGTACAATTCACGGAGTTAATAATTCTGCACTAGCAAATAAGTGGATTAGTTTTCGTTTAGTTGAGCTGGGGACAGACTCTACAGCAACAGTTACAGTAGCACAGAGCGTTGACTCTGTTCAAACGGATTCTAATGGCGACTTCTCAATTGACATTTGGGACAATGGAACTAGCGGAAAAAAGAGCGTTCTTGAAATTACAGTAGAAGGATCAAGGGCTGAGTTTGTAATTATTCCAGAGGGAACAGCAAGCATTGAGTTGTGGGATCTCATTGAAAATTATCAAGCGGATGGTAGCACCAGCGAGCAAGTACCCGTAGTATCAGATTTATTCCTTCGCAAGTCTACCAACTTGAGTGATCTAGGTGACGCGCCTACAGCACGAACAAACCTTGGTATTGAAATTGGAACAAACGTACAAGCCCACAGCGCAACCTTAGATGCAACGACAGCATCATTTACCACAGCAGACGAAAGCAAGCTCGACGGCATTGAAGCATTAGCTGACGTAACCGACGCAACGAACATTGCAGCCAGCGGGGGTTATGTAGCTGGAGGAACTGACGTAGCATTGACAGATGGTGGTACTGGAGCATCAGATGCGCCAACAGCTCGCACAAACTTGGGTTTAGTAATTGGTTCGGATGTCCAAGCCCACAGCGCAGTCTTAGATGCAACAACAGCAAGCTTTACTGCGGCAGATGAGATTAAGCTCGATGGTGTTGAGGCACTTGCAGACGTAACCGACCCAACAAACATTATTGCTGCTGGCGGATATATTACTGGAACAACTGTTGTACCAATTGCCGACGGCGGAACAGGAGCAACGACGGCAGCAGCAGCACGAGCTGCACTTGGAGTTCCAGCATCATCTGAAGGTCTTGTAGCTTCTAACAACTTGTCAGATGTTGGAGATGTAGCAATTTCCAGAACAAACCTCGGACTTGGCACTTCTGCAACTACTCCAGCATCAAATTACGCAACCGCAGCACAGGGGGTTACAGCAGATAACGCAATTCCAACGTCTGGAATTGGATCTAGTGTTCAAGCATTTAGTACATTTCTAGCAAATACTACTGCTGCATTTACTGAAACACAAAGAGTTAAGCTTGCGGGAATTGAAGATTTAGCAGATGTAACAAATGCAACAAACATTGCTAGTGCTGGTGGATATTTAGTTGGAGGAACCGATGTAGCTCTAACAGACGGAGGGACTGGAGCAAGCACCGCTACAACAGCACGAACTAATTTGGGATTTCAATCAAATGCCGCCACTTCAGTTACACCAGTTACAACTACATCATATACTGTATTTAATAATGATAGTGTTCTTACAGTAGACGACACCGCTATTGGTGGTAATGTTACCATTAATCTTTTAAGTGCCGTAACAGTTGGTTCTGGCTGGACATTAGATGTAAAGAAAACTGGCTCTTCTTTTTCTGTAACTATAGATGCAGATGGAACAGAAACAATTGATGGAAATCTAACATTAAGTATAACTGATAAAAATCAAGCTGTTAGGTTAATTTCAAATGGTACTAATTGGGATATTTTATCTCCGCACAATATTAATGGCTGGGCAATATATGATGATCTTGCCTCCGCTACAACACCAGTTGTAGTAAATAACACAAAACATCAAATTACAATTGATGGAAGTGGACCAACTAATAATGTAACTTACCTTCCAGTTGGAATATCATCACTCTGGGATACTACTTCAAATAAAATTATACCAGCAAAGTTAGGTGATGCTTATGATATTCGTGTAGATTTTAAAATAGAACCAACCAACATTAATGATTATGCAAACTTTATTCTAGATATTGGAACCGTTGTTGCCCCAAATCCAATTATAAACCGAAGTCTTACATTTTTAAAAACTGGTATTTCTTCTTTCTCTATAGGTTTTCCAGTAGCAGCAATTCAAGAATTTATTACAAATGGTGGAAGAATGTTTATTGATACATCAATAAGCACCAGCAATGTTAGTATTTCAGATGTAGATTTATTTATTAAACGAGATTTCGCAACATTATAATATGGCAAATCAAGGTACAATTAGACTAAAAGTTACTAACGGAACGCCCGCAATTGAAAAGTTGTGGAATGGGCGCTTTAAGCTGGAGTTCTTTTGTGAAAATAACAGTCCCAAGGAGGATTGGTACTATGATAACATTGGTGCTATACTACCAGATTATGGTATTTTGCAAGAAGCCAACTTTGGGTCTGGCGTAAGTGAAGACTGGGAAGCGATTCCAAGTTCCGTCTACCCAGATATGCGTTTAGTTCTTGCTGAGTACCCATACAATGTCCGAGCTGGCAAGCACTATGTTAAGCTAACCTACGAGACTCTAACAGCCTCTTGGGTAGAAGAGAAGGAGGAAGATACAGATTACGAGCTAAACGGCTTGAAGAAGGTCTCACGCACCTTCGTTGCTCTTCCAGGAACAACATACGATAAGGTTGTTGGCACTAGCACAATTGACAGTAACGGAACCACTTTATATCTTGCAGCATTTAAGATTGAAGAGACGGATGCAAAGTGGTCATTAAGTGAGATATGGCTTGAGGCTGGAGAGTTAAACCGCGAGGAAAACTCTGAAGACGCAAAGGGAGCTATTAGCATTACTCAAATTGGAGGATGCCCAGAAGCTCCAGTAGGTTATACAGTTGTAAACGAAAGCAAAAACGACACCCAAGGTTTTGAAACTTGCTCGCGAACATTCTACAAGAATGATTTTGAGTTGTCTCGTAGTAATGATTACATCGGATCTCAGTTATCGGAAGTTATTGAGGTATTCAGCCCAACGGCAGAACCTATCCCGACAAACGGAACAGCAGTTCTTGGCAATAAGTCCACGTCAAACGTAGATGGCATCCCAACAACTCGATACACATTTCTCGTCCCATCGATTCTAAGCGAAGCAAGCGATAAAATTGGATCTCAATTGTCGATCACCATAGAAGCATTTAATGAAACACCAGCAACACCAAATGGGTATGTAATTGCTAGCGAACAAGCATCTGATGTTGAGGGCATACCGACAACTCGCTATACTTTCCTCAAGCCAAGCGTCTTGAGTCAGTCGGAGGACAATGTTGGCAGTCAGCTCGCCATTACCATAGAAGCATTTAGTGAAGTTCCCGCAACACCTGCTGGATACGTAGTCGCCAGCGAACAGGTTTCTGACTTTGAAGGGATACCGACCAAGAGATACACTTTCTTAAAGCCAAGCATTCTGTCGCAAACAGAAGACAATGTCGGATCGCAAAAAGCCATTGTAATTGAAGCATTTGATAAAACACCAGCAGCACCATCTGGATATATATTGGCAAATGAACAAGTGTCTGATTTTGAAGGAATCAAAACTAAACGCTTTACGTTTCTAAAGCCATCTATACTTAGTTTGCAACAAGAACTTATTGGGGGAACAACAACTGTAGTGGTTGAAGCTTTCTCGAAAACAGAAGCACAGGTAGACTCTGAGATTTCTGCAATTACAGATAATCATCTTTTAGTTTCTAAAGATGAGTCCGACTTTGATGGAATTAAAACAACTCAATTTAGATATAATATTGATGTAGTTGAAATTATTGATTTTTCTGAAAACAATCTTCTTGTCATCCAAGAAACAGAGTTGTCGATTAATAATTTTACAACTGGAATCATAGGAACAACAACTAAATCACATAGCGGCAAAACATTGTATTTAGGTGGAGAAACAATTGATAACAACAATTCTATAAAAACGAGGATTCGTAAATGGTTTGAAGCGGGTTTACTTTCAGAAACATTTAGAACCGCCGACGATGGACTTGTAAATTACACTCGGGTTTGGCTTAAGGAAGTTGGTACATCTCCAGCGATTCCAGCAGGAAGTGTTATAACGAGCGAAGAAATTGGTGACTACAATGGTTTAAGAACAATCAATATTCAGTATCGTAAACTACCAACATCGGGGACCTTTACTTATCAAACTACTATTCCATTTACAATCCCAGGTACTATAGAGGTACTAGAAGACAAACCATTCAACAACGCAACAAAAAATCTAGTATTAGACTTGACTCCACCAACGCCTACTACAGTCGCTGCAAGCGTGGAAGTTACTTATAGCACTAATCAAAATGTTAGCACTTCAAATTTATGGCAACCAACTGAGTGGGCATCTTCTTTAATTACTGGAATTGGAGAGGGTTCAACACCAATTTATTCTGCATCTACTTATTCAAAATATATAAGAATTGGAAATGGAGAAACAGTAAGTGCTGGTGGATATTTGACTGGAGTTAAAGTAATAGGTAGCTCTAATGGTAGAATTGATTTAGAAGGACCAACATACGATCCTGCTGGAAAATCAATTTTAGTCAGCATTAGCAATGACCCTGTTTTTTCTGACAAAAATGGCGTTCAATATTATAAGAAAACTTTAGTTACAGCTACCATTCCTCCTCGCCCATAGAAATGCCAGCTTCTAAATACGAATTAAGGAACGGAACTGGAACAAGGTTTGTGTTTCCAGAGGTTTCTGTTGATGACATTAGAAATAATGTAAGTGGTGGTGGTGGTAGTGGTGGTGGTTCTACGACTACAACAACCAATACGCTTCCAGGATCTACAGGATATGTACGCGTTCCATGCGCTCCCTGCGCTCCCTGCAACCCAGATGATTGTGCTACTCTATTAGCTGACTGTCAAGCTGCTGGCAATGAGTTGCTGGAAGAGTATAATAAATTAGTAAAAGAATATAATGAATCTGTTGATTGTTTATCAGACAAATTGTTGCCAAAAGAATTAAACGGAAGTTCATCGTGGTCTTACAGCGCCAGTTCATTTAGACCAGATTACGGACCTCAATACAGTCCAAGCTGCACAAAAACTATAACCTCTAATATACAGGTCGAATTTGTTTCTGGCATTCAATTAAAATTTTGCAGAGAAGATAATAGAAACCCAGAAAATTGTGCGGCCAGTGGATCTATTGATTGGAGTATTTCTTTAAATAAAGATGGCTCAAATGGTATCGCCATTTCTTGGTTCGATACTCCAAATGGACAACAATCTTGTGCAATACGAAACTCTAGTTTAAATACAACTTATTATATATTTGCTCGTGGCATTAATCTAAATGAAAATGGTCCGCCACAAGCATATAGTTTTATGGGGTCATTTTTCGTTAGCTCAGGAGGAGAAATAACTAGAACAATTAATACAGTTAATCAGTTTAACGAAGGAGATCCGCTTCCTTGTACTAAAGATGAGGGACCATTTCCAGTGCAGACGTCAGTAGATGGAGTTATTACTTCTGTTGAACTAACTGAAGGCTCTTTTATTATCTCATCGTCAAACTCAGAGCAAACTGTATCGTCTGTTTTTGAAGAAACTGGAACCCAAACTTATCCTACGTTTGGCGGAACATGGAGCATGAGTGGTGTAACTGTAACCAGCTCCGAAGAATGGGACTATATATATTCTTCTTCGATTACTTTTATTGATAATTAAAATACCACAAGAATTATGGATGCTAGAGAATCTTTTAAAAGAAAATTAAAGAAAATAAAGATTGGCAATGCCTTTCATTCGGTCGCACAACCCATCGCTAAAGCAATAGACAAAACTGTTGGAACTAGTATAAGCACGTGCAGTGCCTGTGCTAGACGTCGAGAAAAACTAAACAACTTATTTGAATAACAATAATTATGCCAAACTATATTAATCCATTTAGTTCTATTTCAATAGGAACAACTTCTCCACTTAGTTCAATAGGAACAACTTCTCCACTTAGTTCAATAGGAACAATTTCTCCAATGACTAGTTCTCGTTCAATCGGAACAACTTCCGCACAAAGTTCTTCTAACGCATGGGGCAACAACATTGCAACTCGTTCTAAAATTGGACTAGGAGAAATTGCAAATCGTGCTAAAATTGGAACAGGCAAATTTGGTGGTAGTTTTAATTCTAGTGCTAATACATTTGGTGGTAGTTTTAATTCTGGTGCTGGTACATTTGGCGGTTCTAATGTTTCTTCTTCTAATAGCAGATCATTTAATAATTACGGCAGAATAGAAACAAGCTTAACTTCTACTTTTAAAAGAAAACCCACAGTCAAACGCTATGGCTATGGTGATGCGCCAACAAACCGATATTCAAAACTCGTTTTTTAATATGGACAATGCAAAAGGAACAAAAAATTATTATGGTCCATTAGCACAGGGAACAATTTAACAGAAACTTGACACGTACGTTATAATAACAACAGACAAAACATTATGCCAGACTCATCTCCATTTTTAAAAGCTCTAAAGAAAGAGTACAAGCCATTGCCAAGTGCATCAATTGGGCAATACACGCCAAGCGCACCAGCGCCATTTTCTCCACAGTCAGCTGCTGCTAGCAATCCAATGCTTGCGCCACAGTTTGACACTTCATACTCACCATCTTCTAGTGGCACATCCTACGAAAAGAAAACCCCATACGATGCGGGTTCTGCCTTTAACACTGGAGGCTCATCGTTTGATTCATTTGGGTCGGCTCCAACACGTCGTCGTTATTCAAACCCAATAAGTCAAACAACTTACTCAGAACCATTATCTTTCTCAGATGCGGGTAGTTCGTTTCAACAACCTACTTCAAGCGTTCCGTATGATTCTGGTTCTGCATTTAACACTACTACAACAACTTACCAAGATCCTTTTCAAGTTTCTCCATTACCATTTCAGTTTCGCTCTGAAACTTCTAGTCCAGCAATACGCCCAACTGAGGTAACTGAAATTACAACAGCAGCACCATCGCGTGATGCTTATACTGGAGCTGCTGCTCAAATGCCATCAACAGAACAGCCAAATGTTGCGTTTGATGAGCTTGGCAGGGGCAGTATTAATGGGGTTCCGCTTTATACTGGAGACAGGGTAGAATCTTTGGGTGAAAATGTAGCTGCAATTGAAGCAGTTGCACGACCAGACGTGTTAGTGGAAGAACCTGCTGTTCAAGCACCACTAACCGCCGATTCCCTTGGGCCTGTTTTTTTTCCTGGATTACAGCAGCAGTCAATGGACTCGAGGCTGGAACTTGCCAATCAAGATCAAGCCAAAATTGATCAAATGGCAAATATCCTTACCGATGGAATGGTTCAAAAAGCCCGTGAAGGATCGACAGTTGGGGGATTTGTGGAAGATACCACAAAGAAGGGGTTTGACTATCTCTTTGGAGCGCCAACCGCAGAGCAAGCTCAAAACACACTAGACACTCTGCCGACAGACCCAGCTCAACGCGCTCGGCTTCAGGCAACTGCTGCTGGTGAGGGTACTCCAAGTGATTTATCTCAAGTAGCGACCTATTTGTTTGGTAGACCAGAAAACGCAGGAGATCCAAATATTCTAGGTCCACAGGCTCCAGCAGCAGTTGAAATAGGAAACTCAGCTCCAGTAGCACAAGATCCAACTGTTAATTTACCGACAGAAACATTAACACCTGATTCAAGTAGTTTATTTGATACCCAATCAACAGCAGGATTTGATCCAAAAAGTTTATTTGATACCCAATCAACAGCAGGATTTGATCCAAAAAGTTTGTTTGATATTGGATCAACACAAGGAGTAACACCTCAAGTTGCAGAAAAATACCAAGGTGAGTTTGCAGATAGAGAATTAGTTGGAAACTTGTCGGGTATTATAGAAAAAGATGGCATTGAGTATGGGGTAGTAGAAGGAGTCCCAGATGAAAATGAAACAATAATTAAAGGTGGTCGTGGCGAATTTATTGAAGTTAGCCCAGAACGCAAAGCTGCCTTGGAAAGATTGGGTAAATTAGCAAGAACCTCCGAAGCAGTTGAAGCAAGAGTTAAGAAAAATCAATCGAAATGGACACAAAAACAAAGAGATAATTTTGCAGAGACTGGAAACAAAAATGTCAGTATGTCACAAAAAATAGCAAAAGATAGAGAATTTGCAGCAAATGCTCCAATGAGGGAGTATAACAGATTTGTTGAAGAACAAGAATCTAAGACTAGGACTACCAATAGACAACTAGAAAAAGATAAGAATAGAGAAATGGGCGACGTTCTTTTTGATTATCCTTATAGCCAACGCAAAGCGGCAGAAAGAGCAATTGAAGAAAAATACATAAACATTAAACGATACAACGATCAACAAAATGCAAATGCTAAACGTGAAGCACTTTCTTTAGCTAATTCTGGTATGCAAGCAGCTCGTGCTGCTGCAAATCTACAAGCTCAACAAGATTCTGCTGCGGCTAGTCTTCGTCAAAGGCAAATAGAAGCTCAAGATTTGAAAGACTATCGCAGTAGACCAGCTCCTCCATCAACAATGCGAGAAAAATTAAACGTCATTAACAGTTTGCCAATCTCTCAAGAAGAAAAAAATAAACGAATATATGGGCTAGTTGGAGGAGAAGACTATGAATATCCTGGTGATGAAATATCAAATTCAGCAGTAACTCAACAAGCAAAAAATATAAAAGAAAAATTAAAAGAGGGAGAAGTCGCCATGATGGGACCAGATAATAAACCAGCAGCAGTTCCAAGAGAAGAAGTAGAAGATGCAAAATTAAATGGATACGTTGAACTATAGTTATGGAAAAATTTGGTAGAATAATTGAAGATGAAGAGCCCGAATTTACTAGATTTGGCAGAATAATTGAAGATGATTTTTCTGAATCTATTAACAATGTGGAACTTAAATCTATTGAAGAGCCCGAATTTACTAGATTTGGCAGAATAATTGAAGATGAAAAACCAGAATTTACTAAATTTGGTAGAACAATTGAAGAAGATTATGAAAGCGCAGACCCATCTACTGGAGACATCTTCAAAGGTGTTGGTACTGAAGTATTAGCAGGTGGACTTAGTTCAGTTGTTGGTGGTTTAGTTGGTGGTGCGGCAGGTTCTTTGTTTGGTGGTGCTGGTGCAATTCCAGGTGCTTTGATAGGAAGTTCATTGTTTGGAGGAATTGGAAGTTACTTTGGCTCAAAGATGGCTCAAGACATCGAGGGGCAAGAGGAGTTTAGTCGAGGTCGAGCTACTGGTGCTGCCGCAGTTGGAGCTATTCCCTTTGGTGGTGTTGGAGCTAAGGCAATTACTGGAGCTACTAAGATTACTGGTAAGATGATTGCTAGCGCAGCAGGACGTGAAGCCGCCAAGGGTGGAGTTCTTGGAGGCACAGAAGCAACTATAGCAACGCAAATTGACGAAGGCCGTATGCCTACCAAAGAAGAGTATGCTGCCTATGTTGGTGGCGGTACTCTGTTTGGTGGTGCGCTTGGTGCAGCTTCTCCTAAGATTGGAAAGTCAATGGACAAGTTCTTTGGCAAAACTGGTGAAGATATTGACCGAGCAATTGCTACTGGTGAAATTGAGTATAAGGATATAGAAAACTGGACGCTTGCTACATCCAGAGATACCCCAGATCCTACCCCCGCTCCTACCCCCGCTCCTACAGAAAACGTAGTGACTCCAGACATAAATCCAAATTATAAACAGGGAGGCGGTCAAAGGAGAATAGTAGGTTATAAAGTAAATGCTAAGGATGGTAGAGAGTTATACATTGAGTCACGCGCCGCATTCAGAGAGGTTCCTAAAGAAGACACGTGGCTAGTTAGCATGAATGATGATGGTTTAGAAACTTTTCCTACTAAAAAGGAGGCTCTTGATTGGATTGATGAAACAAACGAAATCAAAGCCCCAGAGCCTACCCCCGCCCCTAAACCTTTTCAAGGATCAATGCCAGGTGAAGCCAAGAAACTTATTCTTGAAAACATGGATGAAACTACTCAGCGTGTTAGGGCGAAAGCAGCCATAGATGCGCTTACAGAACGCCGTCCGTTTTCAAAGATTAAAGATCAGTTCTTCTCTATCGTAGCTCCATCAAAAGTCATTGGAAAGGAAGCACGAAATGAAGCTTTAAATTTACGTAAGCGTATTGCATCTACCAATGAGCTGGGTTCAAGAGTAGGCAAGAGAGTCAATCAAGCCATTGCAAAAGATGCTAGTGTAGAACAAAAGGTTAATGATTATTTAGCTGGGGGAGAGTTAGATGCGAGCTTGGGCAGTCTCCAAGGGGATCTAATTACATACCGAGACAAGCTATATAACTTGCAATCAGATTTGATCAAACAACTTACAGCAGAGGATATGGCTGCTATGAACCCCCAAAAGCTCGAAGAGGTAACGCAAAAAATACTTACGCTTAGGGAACAGGGGCGGCTTGCTGGAACAAGATCCGAAAGAAGTAAAATTGCTAAGGAACTTGTTAAACTCGACAAGGCAAAGAAAGGATATGAGGCTACCCCTAAATTAATTAAAAAGATTCGGGAGAGCAGAGACCTAGGTAACTTTACACGAAGAGAGTTTCGTGCATATACCGACAGAAAGTTTGTTAATGATCCAGCTTTGCGTAGAAACGCATTAGATGAAATTACTAAAGCTTATCAAAAGTCTGCTCGTTTTGCTGATACTGACAAAGGCAGGGCTGCCGCTGCGGAAGCTGCGGAGAAACACGTTGAAAAATTAGAGTCTAGGTTTGCAAGTGTAACTGGCGAAACTGGTGGAATGATAAAAGGTCAACCCCTTGAAGCTCCATTAAAAAAGAAAAATGAAAAGATTGGTCCAGCCGAGTTGGAATGGCTTGGTGAAATTACAGATACTGGTGAGCGTATTAGCGGAACATTGAGTGGAGTTGGAAAGCTTGTAGCTCGTAAGCAAACCGATGCAAATTTACTAGAAATCTTGACAAAGCAGGGATTAACTTCTCCAGCTAAAAATTCTCCTGCTGGAAATATGACATTGAGATTGAGGGCTGGAGAGGTTGAGGGGGTAACAGTAACTCCAGAGGTTCAAGCAGCAGTCAACAGTATATACCTAAGCGGTGGACAAGAATTATCTAGCAATAAGTTAGTTGCTGCTGTGCAGGATCTTTATTCTACGGCGGTTGGTTTGTCTAAAGCTACTAAGGTTCTATTGAATCCTCCAGCTTATGCGGTGCAAGCTTATGGCAATGCGTTTACACTTGCTGGCATGGGTGTAAATCCTTTTCAAAATCTAAGGAAAGCTGGAAGGTTAGCGTTTGCTGAATACGGAGGTTTGGAAAATGTTTTAAGTCCTGCTGGCAAAAAAGAAAGAATTGCATTCCTAAAAGAAGTAAATGACATGACTAAATATGGAATCAAGGGTGCAAATATTGTTGAGTCTGATATTCGCGATGCCTTTGAGCGTGGTATATTTTCTGATCTTACTGAAAAGCCTGTAGGTTTCTTTGGCAAATTGTACTCAGTTCCAGATACAATGGGCAGGTACATCGGCTGGAAAGCCCAACAAAAAGTTTTAAAGAAAACGTTTCCAGGTTTAGGCGAAGAGGAATACAAGCGCCTTGGTGCTGAAATGATTAACGATACTTATCAAAATTATGATAGGCTATCTGAGTTAGTTAAAAAAGCTTCTCGTGCTGGTATCATGCCACAGTTTGCATCGTTTACCGCTGAGTTTGTTCGTAATCAATACAACCAAGCTAAGACAATTAAGCAAATGCTTACAGGTACTTTTGGTAAAGACCTTGGAATTGATTTAAATAGGTTGGGATATAGTGATGCACAGAAAGCAGCTTCACTAAAAGCTATGCGAGTAGAAGGTGCAAAGCGTGCTGCCGCCCTAGGAACATTGTACGCTGGAACTGCTGCAACAATTGATGCAATTAATGCTGACGGAGGTGTAACGGATGGCAATGAAAAATCAATTAAGGAAAGTTTTGCTAGCTGGGATCAAGGCAAGTCTTTAGCTATACGTATGTCCGAAGATGGCAAGAGCGGAACTTATGCAAACGTTTCTTATATTGCACCAATTGCTCTAGGAATTGCCGCCTATGATGCAGCTATGAGCGACAAGCCGCTTGAAGGATTAAGAGACATGGTAGTGCAAGAGTTTATGGGTGAAGGAACTTTTGTTAATCGCTCTATGATGCAAGCAATTAACAACAGAAATGAGCGTGGGCAAAAAATTACTTATAGCGAAAATGACGTAGAAAAAGCAAAGGAATTGCTGGGTTACTTTGTTTCCGAAGCATTTACTCCAGGAATTTCACGTGAATATAATAAGCTCAGTGAAGCCCTTAAGGGAAATGGCGATTTAAGTGTAATGGATGTTCTGAAAAGGCAACTTGGTTACAGAATGAACACCTTTAACTTAGCGGAAAACAATAAGTTTTACATGATGGATCACAAAGCTAATGCCGACGGAAATGCAAAGGCTTATAATAAAGCTAAGGATGCTAACAACCTAAACCCAGAACAGCTTGAAGAAGTGTATCAAAAAGCAAATGCTGGAAGAAGGGAAAGCATGGATATGATTGCTCGTCGAAATCAAAATCTAATTAACACTAACCACACCGAGCAAGAGCGCATTCAAGTTATGAAGGATGCTGGTATAGGAACTAAAGACATTTTAAATGTCCTTAGAGGAACGTATCGTGATCTTCCCCGCACAAAACTGTCTTCAATAACAGATCAATATGAATTGATTGAGGGTGATGAAAAAGAAAAGCGTAGCAAAATAATGGAGATATTAAAGGAAGACCGAGTTACAGGTAAGGCTCTTCTTGATAAATGGAATAGGGAGCGTGCAGCAGATAGGAAAAACCTAAGCCCACAAGAGAATCTTCTTATGCGTTTAGATGTTCGCGAGCGTGTAGAAGAGATTATGTCGCATCCAAATCCAGATGGTTATTTAAAACAGCTTCGTAGGAAAGGAATCGCAACTAAAAAGGTAGTTGAGTTGGTTCGCATGAGACAGCGGCAATAAGGCGAGCAATGGCTCAGATGGGGTGTAGACCCTCGTAGAATATTCAAAGCCCTCCTACCCCCCTTCAGAGGGCAGGAATGCGTCCATAGCTGACCTTAAACGCAAGAAGCCCCTCCTGTTATTAACAAGAGGGGCTTCAACGTCACCACAACGTCTATGAACAACTATGCACAAATTTAAATACTATCAGACATATGCTTGAGGGCTTCCTTAATGTTGACCTCAATGGCAGCTTCTACATCCTCTTCGCTTGGCATTACCGCTGAAATGCTGTCCTCGTGGTAGCCAATGCCAACTAGGGCTGCTCTAAACATTTCTACGGCTTCTGATACAGTAATACCATCACTTTTGTTTTCGATGTTTACTGAGAGATAATCGTCTTCTAGGGTTAGTTTCATAATATAATTTGTTGGTTGGTTAGAGAAACATTGGTTCAAAAAATGCGAGCTTGCTGCTATATACTACGCCGCAACCTACAATAGGTTTGTTAGCGTACACTTTCCCGTACGCCATTGCTTCGTTACTGTGGTCAACTCCGCAACCCACCTGCATTCCGAAGATACATTCACCTTGGTTTGCGTGGTAGACAACCCCAGCCTGTGCGTGCAGGTGTCCTTGGACGACTGACTTAAACTCTGATATGGCATTCTTGTGTGCAGCCATGTGACCTCCCTTGCCCTTGTCGCCGTGTCGGTAAATAACCCGATCAATCTCTAGGTCTGCGTAGCGAGGGTGAATCGTCCAGCCATTGACTTGCCACAAATCCTTGAAGCTTTTCATTACATCATCT
>Ga0206123_10000312_pt1 | contig 48647 bp, 34 predicted proteins | sample Helgoland_Spring_2_FD_160086 | JGI IMG/M metagenome (GOLD analysis project Ga0206123, IMG submission 160086) | Pelagic subsurface seawater microbial communities from Kabeltonne, Helgoland, North Sea - Helgoland_Spring_Bloom_20160316_1 | ecosystem: Environmental > Aquatic > Marine > Epipelagic ...
CGACGCCGTGCCGTCGTTGGCGTAGCGGCGCGCGATCATCGCGCAGGCCATCAGCTGGATCTGGTGGAACAGCATCAATGGCAGCACCACGGTGCCCAGCGTGCTGCCGGCAAACAGCACCTTGGCAATCGGAATACCGCTGGCCAGACTCTTCTTGGAACCGCAGAACAGCAGCACGATCTCGTCGTCACGCTCGAAAAAACGTCGCCCCACGGCGAATGTGATGCCGAGCACCAGCGCCAGCAATACCACGCAAGCCACGGCCAGCAGCGCCAGCGAGAACACCGGCAACTGTTGCCACATGCCGGCCACCACCGACGCACTGAACGCCCCGTACACCACCAGCACGATCGCACCCTGATCCACGAACTTGACCCCCTTCGGATGCGCCGCCACCCAGCCGCCGATCCAGACTCTGGCAGCCTGACCGAGCGCAAACGGCAGCACGATCTCCATCAGGATGCTGACCACCGCATCCACCGACACGCCGCCCCCGTGCGCGCCCATGAGCAGGCTCGCCAGCAGCGGCGTGAGGAACACGCCGATCAGATTGGACGCGCTGGCACTGCACACGGCCGCCGCGATATTACCGCGCGCGATCGACGTGAACACGATCGACGACTGCACGGTCGACGGCAACAGACACAGAAACAGCAGACCGGCGAACAACTCCGGCGTGAGTGCGCTTTCCAGCAGCGGCCGCGCCAGCACACCCAGCAGCGGAAACAGCAGGAACGTCGCCGCCAGCACGCACAGATGCAGCTTCCAATGCGTGGCACCGGCATAGATCGCCTCGCCCGAGAGCTTGGCGCCGTGCAGAAAGAACAGCAGCGCAATCGCCGCCGTAGTGAGATAACCGTAAGCCACCGCAGCCTGCCCCTGAACAGGCAGGATCGTTGCCAGCCCGATCGCGGCCAGCAGCGCCAGAATGAAATTGTCCGGTAGAAACCGGGGACGTTTGAACATGTACTCCTGCGGGTCGGGCGACCGGAGGGAAACAGCGCGTCATTCTAAACACCCCCCGCTATTTGTGGCGTATTACATGCCGCGTGCGGGGGCATTACCCCCACCAAGCCGCCGTTCACGCAGACGCAGCACGCCGGTCAGCAAGGCGGGCAGAAAGGTCACCGTAGTGAGCATGGTGAACAGCAGCCCGAACATCACGATCGCGCCGAGACCGCGATAGAGCTCGGTACCCGCGCCGGGCAGAAACACGAGCGGCGCCAGTCCGAAGGTCGTCGTGATCGTGGTCATGAGTATCGGCCGCAGGCGCACGGATAGGGCTTCGGTCACCGCTTCGGCGGCGGCCAATCCGGCACCGGCATTGGCGCGCGCCCGTTCGACGATCAGAATCGGATTGTTGACGACAGTACCGACCAGAATGAGAAAACCCAGCATGCTGATCAGATCGAACGGCTGGCTGAGCGCGGGCAAACCGATAAACGGCAGCCAGCCACCCACGGTATTGAGTAGCCAGAGACCGACGATGCCACCGGCGATACCCAACGGCACGGTGGTGAGAATCAATAACGGATAACCCCAGTGGGCGAAGATGGCGACCAGCAGCAGATAGCACACGACCAGTGCAACGACGTAGTTACCGAACAGCGCGCTGCGGGTGGTTTCGAGCTCGGCGCTGGCGCCGGAGATATCCAGCGCGAGTGCAGCGTCGATCGCACCTTCGTTGCGCAGGGCCTCGATCACGTCGCGGTTGACGCGCTGCACGCCCGTTTCCAGCGCCACGTCGGGCGGCGGAATCACGCGTACGGTGACCGTGCGCCGGCTGTCGAGTCGGCGAATCACGTCGGTATCGACCGTCGACACCACGTCGGCGAGCGCGGTCACCGGCAATACGCCGGCGGCGGCCGTATAGATCGGCAGTTGTGACACGCCGTCCACGCTGTCGGCCTTGCCGTCGCGATCGTAGAGATAGATATCGACCTTGTCGTCGGAAAAGAAGTATTCGTCGACATAGGCGCCGTCGACCAGGGCCGAGACCGCGTACCCGATATCCCCGGAATCCAGCCCGAGTTCGGCGATCCGGGGATAATCCGGCTCGATCCGCAGCAACGGCTGCCCGAGCGTCAACGTCGAGGGCTCGGCCAGAATCTGCGGATTGTCGAAAACGGATTCCGCACGCTGATAGATCGCGTCGGCCGCGGCATAGATGGTGGCCAGATCCGCGCCGGAGATATCGATATTGATGGCACGCGTGCCGCCGTCATTCGACGAGATGATCGACCCCTTGGTCGAGAACGCGCGCATTCCCGGGTAGGATTCGAAGCGCTCGTTGAAGGCAGCCATCAGCGCGTCGATGTCGCCCGAATCGACCGGCTCGGAGATGATGCGCAACTGATCGGTCGTGACGCCCATGTTGAGATAGGCGATCGGCGGCACGGCACCGTCATCCGCAACGATCTCGCCGTTTTCATCGGGCACGTAGCGCATGAAGTATTCACGCAACCCGGCCGCCGTCCGCCCCATCTCGTCGAGGTTGTAGCCCGGCGGCGGCAGCATGGATGAAAACGTCTTGGCTTCCTCGCCTTCGGGAAGATATTCGGCCGGCGGCGTCAACATGACCAGCCCGGCTCCGAGGGCGGTTACGATCACTGTCATCGTGGCGTAGCGACGCCGCCGTCGCGCCACAATCCAGTGGCACAACGCCAGCACGCGTCGCGAGAACGGACCATTGACCGCGCCGGCCGCCCCGGTTTTCTTCGGCAATAATCGCGCCGAGATCGTGGGCACCACGATGATCGCCACCAGCATGGAGGTCAGGATCGCCGCGGAGATCGCGATCGAGATATCCGAATAGAGCTGGCCGGCCTTCTGCACGATGAACAATACGGGCGCGAACACCATCACGGTGGTCAACGTCGATGCCAGCACGGCCGGCCAGACTTCGCGCACGCCGGCGATGGCCGCATCCCAGCGGCTCAGTCCGCGGCTGCGCTGGCGGGCGATGTTTTCCAGCACGACGATACCGTTATCCAGCGTCATGCCAATGGCAAACGCGATGCCGGCCAGCGATATCACGTTGATCGTGCGCCCGAACACGAGCAGTCCGATGAAAGCCGCTATGGCACACACCGGGATGCCGAGCACCACGATCAGCGTTGCATAGGCCGAACGCAGAAACAGGAACATGACCAGCGCGGCCAGCACACTACCGATGGCCAGATTGCGATAGACACTGGCAATCGACGCGCTCACGTAGCGCACGTCGTCCGATGACAGTGTCATCCGCATGCCGGAAGGCGCCAGCAGCTCGTCGTTGATCTCGGGCATGAGCGCGCGCATTTCGCGCTTGATGTCGATGACATTCGAACCCGGCTGGCGGCGTACGCTCAGGCGCACCACCGGCTGATCGTTGAAATAGGACAACTGGCGCACTTCGGCGTGGTCGAGCTGTACTTCCGCCACGTCTCCCAGGGTGGTCACGGTATCACCGCTGCGATCGAGCACCACGCCGGTCAGGCCCGAAACGTCGCCGAAACGACCGACGGTACGGATCAGGTAACGCCGCTTGCCCGCGTCCAGGTCGCCGCCGGAAATATCGCGGTTGCGCGATCGGATCGCATCGCGGACGTCGGTCAGGGATACGCCACGAGCGGCCAGCCGGGCCGGATCCACGAATACCTGGATCTGACGCTGCGCGCCGCCACTGACCTCCACATCGGCCACCCCCGGCACCCGCTCCATGCGCCGGCGAACCTCGTCGTCGACAAAGTCGCGCATGAAGCTCATGTCCAGGCCGGCCGGGTTACCCTCCGCCGGCCCGACGTTGAAATACATGAACGAATTCTGGGAGAAAGAAGCCGCGATCACTTCCGGCTCGTCGACATCTTCCGGATAGCCCGGCACCTGCATCAGCGCGTTGGTGACCCGAATGAGCGCTTCGTTGATATCGGTGGAGAAAGGAAACTCCAGCTGCACCTCTGCCTCGCCGGTGCGCGCCGTCGAGAGCATGCGCTGCAGGCCGATGATATTGGCGAGGTATTCCTCCTGTTCGATGAGGACCTCGTTTTCCACGTCCTGGGGCGTCGCACCCGGCCAGCTGGTGTTGACGGTGATCGTGCGCACGGCCAGGTCAGGGATCATCTGCACCGGAATGCGCATGGCCGCCAGCACGCCGAACAGGCAGACCAGCAGCACGATGATCGTCATCAGCGTGCCACGCCGAATCAACGCCTCGAACATGCGGCCTAACTCGCCTGTCCGCCCGTCAGGCGCAGGGAACGCTCGGGCAGCGCAGACGGTTGCGAGCCGGCGGTGGCTTCGCGGACACGCACGGGCTCGTTGTTTTCCAGGCTCTCGTTACCACGCACCACTACCCGTTCACCCGGCTCCAGGCCAGACCGCACTTCGACCACGCCGTCGGCAGAGCGGCCCAGCGTGACTTGGCGCTTGACCGCGCGATAGCCGCTGTCGACCTCGGTATCCGCCACCACGACCCACATCCGGGTACCACCGCCGGGCACCCGCACCAGCGCATCCCGGGGCGCCACAAGCACCGGGTCGGACCGCTGAATGTCGAACAGCACCTTCGCGGACATGCCGGGTGCCAGCCGACCGTTTTCGTTACTCACAAAGGTACGCACGAGAAAACTGCGGGCCAGCGCATCGGAAGCCGGCACGGTCACGTCCACACGCCCGGCGATCTCGTCGCCATCGAGCGCTTCCGGCTGGATGCGCACCGGCATGCCCGGGTCGATCAGATCGAAATACTGCTGCGGTGCCGCCGTATCGACGCGCAAACGCTCGGTCGAAACCAGGCCGACCACCGGGGTGGTCTGGGCGACGTACTCGCCGGGCTCGACCTGGCGCTCACGCACGACGCCGGCAAACGGTGCAACCACGACATGGCGGGCCAGTCGTTCGCGCTGCAGATCGGCCTCGGCGCGCAGGCGCTGCAGTGCCGCAGCGCGTACCGACACTTGCGACGAACGCGATTTCAGCTCGGTGGTGGAAATCGCGCCCCGGGACGCCAGTCGCTGGGCCTCGTCGCGCAACCGGCGCGCTTCCACGAGTCGGGCACGTGCCTCCGTGATCGACGCCTCCTGTGTCTCGAGTGTCAGGGCGTCGAGACGCCGGTCCAGTTCGATGAGCGTGTCGCCGGCATCAACGCGGTCACCGGCATCCACCGCCACCGAGTCGACCAGCCCCGCAACCCGGGGCGTGACGGCCGCGTCACGCGGCGAGGTGAGCGTGCCGTAGAGCGGCACCGTCTGCTGCCACCCACGCTTTTCGACGGTCGTGGTCGCCACGGTCGCCGGCGCGGCCAGGGTTTCTCCGACCATCGCAAGCATGAACAACACAGCAGACACACGCACGAAACCTTCCACTGCCCGGCCAGTCTGCCGATACGGCGCACGCAACGCTTTTGGAATCACCCTACCCCCGGATCGGTAACGCTCTGCACACGGTGCGTGTTGTATCACCGTGCCGCGATTGCAACTATAGACCTCTGATCGAATGCGAATGTTCCGCCGCAGCTGGCCGGCAGATGTCGTGACTGGCTATGCTGGACCGCACAGGTTTCAAAACCGACCATCCGAATGTGCTTTAAAAAGATTGCCCTTACCGCGCTGCCGCTGATGCTCGCCGCCGCGATCGTGCCCGCCCTGGCCGCGGAGCAGCAGGCCGACGAAGTCGCGGCACTCGGCGCCAACCTGGCGCACTACGACTACCCCTGGCCGGTATCGCATCTCGAGATGGATACGCCCAATGGCGGCGTCGACATGGCCTATATGGATATCGCCCCGGATGGCGCGCATCAGCAGAACAGTGAAAACGGCCCACCGGTAGCGGTCCTGCTGCACGGCAAGAACTTCTGCGGCGCCTACTGGGAGGATACGGCCGCGGCGCTCGTCGATCACGGCTACCGTGTGATCGTGCCGGATCAGATCGGCTTCTGTAAGTCGGACAAACCCGCCGCCTACAGCTACACATTCCATCATCTGGCCGCCAATACCCGGGCCTTGCTGGATTCGCTGGATCTCGACAACACTACGGTCATCGGCCATTCCATGGGTGGCATGCTCGCCATGCGCTACGGTCTGATGTACCCGCAGCACATCGATCAGCTCGTTCTGGTCGACCCCATCGGGCTGGAGGACTGGAAAGCCAAGGGCGTGCCGTATCGCGGCATCAACGCCTGGTACGCCCGCGAGATGAAGAAGGACTACGCCGCGATCAAGGCCTACCAGCTTGAAAGCTATTACGACGGCGACTGGAACGCGGACTATGCCCGCTGGGCAAAGCTGCTGGCGGGCATGTATGCCGGCGACGACAAGGCCCGGGTCGCCTGGGCCCAGGCCGCCACCTACGACATGGTCTATACCCAGCCGGTCGCTCACGAATTCGAGCACCTCGATGTACCCACCACCCTCATGATCGGCACCCGCGACCGCACCGCTCTGGGCAAGGATCTGGTGAGCGACGAACTCAAGGCGAAGCTCGGCGACTATCCTGCCCTAGGCGCCGCCGCAGTCGCGCGCATGCCCGACGCCGAACTGGTCACCTTCGAGGACGTGGGCCATCTGCCGCCCATCGAAGCACCCGAGCGTTTCCGCAAGGCGCTGTTCCAGGCGCTGGCCCAATAACCGACTCTCATACCGATAAAGGATTCCCGATGCCCGACATCCATCACCTGTCCGCGACCGAGCTGGCCGCCGCAATCGCGCGCGGCGAGATCGGCAGCCGCGCCGCGCTCGATCATTATCTCGAACGCATCGAGCGGCTCGGCGGGCCGATCAACGCCGTTGTTGCCACCGATATCGACAGCGCCCGCGAACGGGCGGATGCAGCGGACGCGGCCGTCGCTAAGGGTGAGTCCTGGGGCCCGTTGCACGGCGTACCGATGACGGTGAAGGATACCTACGAGGCGCTGGGCCTGTCGACCGTGGTCGGTGAACCGAGCCTCAAGGATTATCAAAGCCAGCGCGATGCCACGACCGTGGCCCGTCTGCGCGCGGCCGGGGCAGTGATCTTCGGCAAGACCAACACCCCGCGCATGGCCCAGGACGTACAGAGCACCAACCCCATCTACGGCACCACCAACAATCCCTGGAACACCGAGCGCACGCCGGGTGGCTCCTCCGGCGGCGCAGCGGCCTCGCTGGCCGCCGGCTTCACGCCGCTGGAAGTCGGCTCCGACCTGGCCGGTTCCATCCGGACACCGGCAAGCTGGTGCGGCGTCTACGGCCACAAGACCAGCTACGGCCTGATTCCCATGCGCGGGCATATTCCCGGCCCGCCTGGCACCCGCTCCGAGCCGGATCTCGCGGTGGCCGGGCCGATGGCGCGCAGCGCCGACGATCTGGCGCTGGCATTGGACGTGCTGGCCGGCGCCGATGACATTGAAGCCCCCGCCTGGCAAATCGACCTGCCGGCGCCCAAACCGACAACATTCGCCGATTTCCGCGTCGGCTATTGCTTCGACGACGATTTCTCGCCCATCGCCAGGGCCAGCCGGCAGCGCCTCGAGGCTACCGTCGAGGCGGCCCGGACGTCCGGCGCGCAGGTACAGGCGCTACCCGAATTGCCCGGCGGCTTCGCGGAAAGCTTCGAAACCTACGACAAACTGCTGAATGCGCTGGTCGGCGCCGGCCTGCCCGCCAAGCTCTACGACAAGGCACGGCGCGGCGCACGCATGCTGGGCCTGTTCGGCAAGACCGACACCGGCACGCTGGGCGGCTTTACCAAGCGCGCCACCGCCAGCCACCGCGACTGGGCACAGGCCAACGAGGCCCGGCACAAGCTGCGCGCAGCTTGGCACGCACTATTCGCCGATTACGACGTAGTGCTGTTGCCCAGCGTGCCGGTGCCCGCGATTCCGCATAATCACGAAGGCAATCCCTACAGTCGCAGCATCGACGTGGACGGCCGCCCCCTGCCCTACACCCATCTGTTCCGCTGGATTGCACCGGCGACGGTGGCCGGTCTGCCGGCGACTTGTGCGCCCGTAGGCACGACGGACGACGGCCTGCCGGTCGGATTGCAGATCGTGGCCGACTACGGCCGGGACCGCACCGCCATTGCCTTCGCCCAGCATCTGGCGGCGGCTGCCGGCGGCTTCACGACGCCGCCGGGCTTCGATTAGCGTTTGTAGTGTCGACCAGAGACGACAGCTCCGGCCAGATATGCTCGAGCAGCAGCGGCTGGGCCTCGGCATTCGGGTGGATGCCGTCGCTCTGGAAATAACGCGATTTGAGCGCCACCGGCGCGAGGAAGAAATCCATCGCGACGACGTCATACCGCTCGGCGAGCTGCCCGTAGACCAGGTGAAAACGCTCGGTGTAGCCCTTGCCGTAATTGGACGGGATACGCATGCCCAGCAGAAAAACCTCGGCACCGGCGTCGCGGCTGGCCTCGATCATCGCCGCGAGATTGGCTTTCATATCGGCGATCGGCAGCGCACGCAGCCCGTCATTACCGCCCAGTTCCAGGATGACGATATCCGGGTCGTGTTTGTTCAGGGCCGCCGGCAACCGCGCCCGGCCGCCGGCGGTGGTCTCGCCACTGACACTGGCGTTGGTAACGGTCACGCCGCTGTCATTCGCGGCCAGCCGCTGGCGCAGCAAGGCCACCCAACCGTCGTCGCGCGCGATGCCGTGGGCGGCGCTCAGGCTGTCACCGAAAACCAGAACATGCGTCGCCGCGTATACCGGGCTGGCCGCGAGAAACAACGCCGCCATACCCACCAGCATGGCCGCGATATGATGGCGCTGCTGCCGGCGCGCGGCAGGCTCAGCAACCTTGGAATATCTGCTCAATGTCATCCGCTCCTGCATTAGTTGCCCGTAACGTGGCCAAGACCGTGGCGACGGGCGATACATCCCTGACCATACTCGACGATATCGAATTGTCGCTGAACGCCGGGGACAGCCTGTCGATCGTGGGTACGTCCGGCTCGGGCAAATCGACGCTGCTGGCCCTGCTGGCCGGACTCGATCTGCCCACGCGCGGCCATATCGAACTGCTTGGCAACAACCTGGCGAGCCTGGACGAGGACGGCCGTGCGGCCTGGCGGGCAGCCCGGGTGGGCTTCGTATTCCAGTCGTTCCAGTTGCTCGCCGGCCTGTCGGCGCTGGACAACGTACTGCTGCCGCTGGAGCTGGCCGGCGTGCGCCTGTCCGAGGCCCGTGAGACCGCCCGGAAGCTGCTTGCGCAGGTCGGCCTGGCCCACCGGACCGCCCATACGCCGCGCCAGCTGTCCGGTGGCGAACAACAGCGGGTCGCGATCGCCCGGGCTTTCGCCTGCCGCCCGGCGATTCTGTTTGCCGACGAGCCGACCGGCAACCTGGACGGCGCCACCGGGGCGCAGATCATCGACCTGCTATTCGCGCTCAATGCCGAGCAGACCACGACGCTGGTGCTGGTCACCCACGACGAGGCCCTGGCTGGGCGTTGTTCGCGCGTCGCGCGTCTGGCCAGCGGCCGATTGCATGCCTGACGGCCGCACAAGCGTTTCCGCGCTGCAACTAGCCTGGCGCCACGGCGCACGCCAGCGCGGCGAGTGGTGGGTCGTGCTGCTTGCCCTCGGGGTAGCCGTCGCCGCGGTCACCGCCGTCACTCAGATGAACGAGCGGGTGCGCGCGGCGATGATGCACCAGGGGGCGCAGACGCTGGCCGCCGATCTGCGTCTGGATCTGCGCGCGCCGCTGGGCGAGGCACGCTCGGCCACAATCGAGAAAACGGGCGTGGCAACCGCCGCCGTGGCCACTTTTCCCAGTGCCGTCACCAGAAACGACGGCGTCACGCTTGTATCGGTCAAGGCGGTCGAACCCGCGTACCCGCTGCGCGGCGCCGTCACCCTGCGGCGTGGCCCGCCGGGCGCGTCGACAGCCGAGATCACGCACGGCCCACCGGCCGGCACCGTCTGGGTCGCCCAGCGGGTACTGGACGAACTGCAGCTGGACATCGGCGATACGCTGCCACTCGGCGACACCGGGCTGCGAATCGGCGCCGTGCTGGTCACCGAACCCGACCGGGCGCCGGGGTTCGTGAATATCGCGCCCCGGGTGATGATGGCCGCCGACGATATGGCGGCCACCGGATTACTCGGCCCGGGCAGCCGGGCGCATTACAGTGAATTGATCGCCGGAACGCCCGAACAGATTGCAGCCGCGCGTGCGCAGCTCGAACCGACGCTTACCACCGGGGAGAGCCTGCAGACACCGCGTGAATCCAATCGCGCCCTGTCCCGCGCGCTCGACCGGGCCGATATATTCCTCGATCTCGCCGCACTGGTGGCCGTCATGCTGGCCGGGGTGGCGATTGCACTGGCGGCACGTCAGCAAGCGCAATCGCGCCTGGACGAGGTCGCATTGTTCAAGACCCTGGGTGCGGCCCGCGGTTTGATCGGCCGGATGCTCGCCTGGCAGCTGGTCATTGTCGGCATACTCGGCATCGGCCTGGGGCTGCTCACCGGCCAAGCCGCCCAGGCGGGTCTGTCGCTATTGGTCGCCCGTGCTTTCGACATTGATCTGCCGACGGCATCGTTGACCGGTTTGTGGCCGGCACCGGCGACCGGCGCCGTGCTGCTCGCGGGTTTTGCCTGGCCGGCGCTGGCCCAGGCACGTGCCACGCCGCCGGCGCGGGTATTGGCGCGCGCACTGGACACTACGACTACCCGGGGGCGCTTCGTACACGTCGCGGCGATCGCCAGCGTCGTGCTGCTGGCTGCCGCGGCGACACGCGATATCGCCCTGACTGCCTGGGTCGTGGCGGGGACAATCGCCGGCACTCTGGTGCTGGCGGCCGGCGCATTCGGACTGCTGTGGCTGGTCGAGCGTCTGCGCCGACACCTGGGCGCGGGGGCCGGTCCCGGCGTGCGTCTGGGTCTGGCGTCGCTGTCGCGGCGACGATCCGCGAGCATCCTGCAGATCGTGGCCTTCGGCATCGGCCTGATCATGCTGTTCCTGCTGGTAATCGTTCGCGGCGACCTGCTCGCTGGCTGGCGCGCCGATATTGCCAGCGACGCGCCCAACCGGTTTCTGATCAACATCACGCCGGACCAGCAGCCGAAAGTCGCCGATTTTCTGGCAGACAACGGCATCGACGCCGACTTCCACCCGATCGTGCGGGCGCGCCTGACCACCGTGAACGGTCAGTCGATCGACGACGACCCGACGCTGGCGGAGTCGGCCGGCGAGCTGGCACAGCGCGAACTCAATCTATCGTGGGCCGGGCAACTCAAGGCCGACAACCGGATTACGTCGGGACAATGGTGGCAACGCGACGACCGTGGTAAAGCGCTGATATCGATCGCAACCTCCGTGGCCGAACGTCTGGATACCGGCATTGGCGATACGCTGAGCTTCGATATCGCGGGCGAACCGATCACCGCCCGCGTAACAAGCATCCGCGAGATCGACTGGTCGAGCCTGCAGGCCAATTTCTATGTCCTGTTTCCACCCGGCGCGCTCGACAACCTGCCCGCAACCCATATCACCAGCTTCCATCTGCCACCCGACCACCACGGCGTGCTGGCATCGCTGGTGCGCCAATTCTCCAACATCAGCGTGATCAATATCGCCGCCATCCTCGATCAGATCACGACCCTGATCGAACGCGTGAGCCTGGCCGCGGAGCTGGTGTTCGGCTTTACTCTGGCCGCCGGACTGGTAGTGCTGCTGGCAGCGATGCAGGCCAGCCTCGCGGAGCGCCGGCGCGAAGCCGCGCTGTTGCGCGCGCTCGGGGCGCGTTCGCGCTGGCTGCGCCAGGCCACAGGCGTGGAATGCCTGCTCATCGGCGCCTGCGCGTCGATACTGGCTGCCGGCGTCGCCCAGATCACGGCAATCGTGCTGGCCACCCGGATGCTTGATCTCGACTACAGCTGGCGTCCGCTGATTTGGCTGATCGCGGTCGTGACAGCGACTTTGGCCATCGCGGCAATGGCCGTGTTGTCGCTACGACCGGTTCTGCGCCAGCCGGCCTGGACCAGTCTGCGTGAAAGCGAATAGCATTCGTCGGCGACGAAAATCTTTGGGGCAGAAAAAAGGCGGAGCCATTGGCCCCGCCTGGTGTGATCGGCTTGTGGGTCGGGCCAATCAGCCCTGAACCTCAATACGCCGCGGTTGGGTCTGTGGCTTCTTGCGCACGGTGAGCTTGAGCACGCCGTGCTCGGCACGCGCCTCGATATTGTCCTCGTCGGCGGTTTCCGGCAGCGAGAAGCGGCGTACGAACTGGCCGTAACTACGCTCGACATAACGTGTCTGGCCCTGTTCGTTGGCCGCCTCACGGCTGCGTTCGCCCTTGAGCGTGAGCACACCCTTTTCGAGCGTGACTTCGATCTCGCCGGGATCGACTCCCGGTACCTCGGCCTCGATGGCATAGGCATCCTCTGTCTCGCGGATATCCACCGCGGGCGACCACTGGCCGCCGGTCAGGGCCGGAAAGCCGTTCGCGTCACGCGTGAGCATGCGGTTGATCTCGTTGTTGAACTGCTGCAAAAAGCTGGTGGGTTGATACCGTTCGATCGCCATTGTGTCCTCCTGTTTCCAACGACTGTTTGTGTCTACCAGAGAACATAGGGATCGACTTCATCGTTTCAATAGTTACTCAAGTGTTGCGATCATATTTTTGCCTGACGGCTGTCGTGGTTGCTATAACCGTGGCGTCAAGCTTTCAACGGGTATCGCCATGCGCACCGTCAAATTCCATGTAACCGCCGGACTCGCACTGATCGCCGGCGGGCTGGGGCTGTCATCACCGGCCGTCGCCGCCGACGACTGCAACAGCGCCGGTCTGGGGCTGCCCGAGGGTTTCTGCGCCACGGAATACGCGGCCGACGCCGGCGCCCCGCGGCATCTCGCCGTGGCCGACGGCGGCACGGTCTATGTCAATCTTGCCGACACCATCGACGGCGGCGGACTGATGGCCCTGCGTGATACCGACGGCGACGGCGCGGCCGACAGTCGCACGACCTTCGGCAACGGCGGTGGCACGGGTCTGGCCATCCACGATGGCTGGCTGTACGCGGCGACCGTCACCGATATCTACCGTTACCGGCTAGGCGAGACCCCTGTGCCCCGGGCCGAACCACAGCACCTGGTCAGCGGCATGCCGCAACAAAGTTCGCATGCCGCACGCGGGCTGGCGGTCGACGATGACGGCGAGCTATTCGTCAACATCGGGGCGCCCTCCAACGCCTGCCAGAAGAACGACCGCACGCCCGGCTCCAAGGGGCAGGATCCCTGTCCGCTGTTACGTGAGCACGGCGGCATCTGGCGATTTTCGGCTACCGAAACCGGGCAGACGTTTACGTCCGACGCCCGTTTCGCCACCGGTCTGCGCAATATGTTCGCGCTCGGCTATCGCAATGCGGATCAGCAGTTGTACGGCGTCCAGCACGGCCGCGACCAGTTGCACAGCAACTGGCCGGACCGGTTCACCAAGGAACAGAATGCGCATCTACCGGCAGAGCAAATGTTCACCATCGACGAGGGCGATCATTTCGGCTGGCCGTTCTGCTATTACGATCCCGAAAAAGACGAGAAGGTACTGGGACCGGAATACGGTGGCGACGGCAGCAAGATCGGCCGCTGCGAACAATACGAAGCCCCGGTCGCGGCGTATCCAGCGCACTGGGCTCCGATGGACATGCTGTTCTATACGGGCGAACAATTCCCGCAGAAATACCGTGGCGGCGCCTTCGTGGCCTTTCATGGTTCCTGGAACCGCGCGCCGCAGCCGCAGGCCGGTTATCGCGTGATATTCCAACCGTTCGACGCCGGCGCGCCATCCGGCACCGACGATGACTTTGCCGGCCCCGGCGGATTTACCGGGACCGACACCGTCCGCTCTCCCGGCAGCGCCGACCATCGTCCCGCCGGACTCGCACAGGGACCGGACGGCGCGCTGTATATCAGCGACGATCAGGGCGGCACGATTTTCCGGGTGGTCTACCAGGGCCGTTGAATCGCATGGCGGTGCGGATGCACAGCGACTCGCCACGCTTCGATTCGCGTTGAGCTATTGGTGGACGTGCGCGGCGTTCAACGCCGGCTGCGTCCCCATGCAACCCGGATCAGGCGGCCCGGGCCTTGCGCTGTTTGCCGGTGACCAGCTTGGCCTCGTTGTATTCATTCGCATTGAAACGCAACAGCCGCAGGCGATATTCCCAGTTGAAGCCCGGGTACAGGGTGGTATTCTTGCCGCTGTCGGTGAGATACCAGCTGTTGCAGCCCGAAGTCCAGGAGGTGTATTTCATGCGCCACTGGATGCCGCGGTTGAACTTGTCCTGCACCTGCTTCTTGACGTCGATGAACTTCAGCCGCTTGCGGGCCATGTGCTGGACCGCCTGCAGGCAATAGTCCATCTGCTGTTCGGTGAACTCCAGCACCGAGGTATGGCTCGGCCCGGTATTCGGCCCCATCAGGAAGAACAGATTGGGAAAGCCCGATACGGTCACGCCCTTGTAGGCCTCGGCGCCGTCATCCCAGGCAGCGTTCAGGTCGAGCCCGCGGCGGCCAGTCGTATCGAACGGCGCGGCCTTGCTCGGCACCTTGAAGCCGGTCGCGCAGACGATCGCGTCCACTTCCACGGTGCGGCCGTCCTGGGTGACAATGCCATTTTCCGTAATACGTGCGATGCCATCGGTTTCCAGCTCGACATGGGGTTCCTGCAGGGCCGGATACCAGTCGTTCGAAACCAGGATCCGTTTGCAGCCGATCTTGTAGTCGGGGGTGACTTCGCGCCGCATCTGCGGGTCGGCGACCTGCTTGCGGATATGCCACTTGGCGACACGCTCGGCGGTTTTCTTGAACAGGCCGAGATCGGAAATGATGATCGGCGCGGTCAACTCGTTGAACCAGTAGAGCGACAGCCGGCGCAGCTCCATCTTGTACGACGACTTGCGGAATGCGTTCTGCTCCTCGGCCGTGATCGGCCGGTCCGGCTTGGGCATGACCCAGCTCGGCGTGCGCTGAAACACATGCAGCTTGTCGACCTGCTTGGCCACTTCGGGTACGACCTGGATCGCACTCGCGCCGGAACCGATGACCGCCACGCGCTTGCCGGCCAGTTCGTAGTCATCGTCCCAGGCCGCGGTGTGCATGAGCTTGCCGGTGAAGCTGTCCAGCCCCTTGATGGACGGGTACGCCGGATCGGACAGAGCGCCGACAGCGGACACCACCACCCGGCCGATCAGGGTATTGCCATCCGCCGTGGACACGTTCCACAGGCCGCGGTTTTCATCGAAGCTCGCGCCGGTGACCGTGGTATTGAAGCGTACATGGCGGCGCAGATCGTATTTATCGGCGCAACGCTTGATGTAATCGAAAATCTCGGGCTGCTGGCCGAAAGCGCGCGACCAGTTTGGGTTCTGCTCGAAGGAGAACGAATACAGATGCGACGCCACATCGCAGGCCGCGCCCGGATAATGATTGTCGCGCCAGGTCCCGCCGACCTCCTCGGCACGCTCCAGAATGGTGAAGTTCTCGATACCCGCTTCCTTGAGTCGGATCGCCATGCCCAGACCGGAAAAACCGGCACCGATAATGATTATTGGCATGTCGGTGTCGACGCTGGCGTCAGTGGTCAACGGGTTGAGCTTTGAGATCAGTCCAGAGACAAACATGGTGTCGTACCGTCGCTTTGGATGGAAAGGCCGTGGCCGGCCCGATACTCATACTATAGCAATACGACCCGTTTCTGAAAACGCACAGTTTCAGATAGACTGAAATCACGACTGGCCAGATGTGCGCCGGCAAGTTACCGTACTGATTATGATTCGCATTGCTTTGCCTCATCGAGGAGCGATTTGCGCCGAATATCGCCCGGCGCCCGTGGCCTCCAGGCGCCGCTGACCATGTTCGCCCCCATGTTCCACGGCAACCTCGCCAGCTTCGGCGATACGATCGTCGATCATCTGCCGCCGGCAGTTTCGACGATCTCCGGCGCCGAGCTGCTCGGCAACGAAGACCTGGACGCATTGCTCGGTCGCTTCGCCGCCGACCGCGGCTGCAGCGAAATCCGCGCCACGGCATCGCAATGGTCGAAGTATTTCTTCGCATATCTGATCATTCCGGTGACCGTGGTCCAGCTCCATCGCGGCCGCGCCTTCGATCTGGCGCTTTCCGACATGCGCATCGCTCTGCACGACGACGCCACGCCGCGCGCGTTTCATCTCGGATCGGCCACCACCACAGGCACCGATGACACCGTGGATGACGGTGCCGATTTCTCCTCGCTGATGGATACGGCGCTGACGCCCGTGATCGACACCCTGGCCGACAGATGCCGACTGTCACCGCGGGTGTTCTGGAGCAATGCCGCGATGTACTACGACTGGGTGCTAGGCCAACTCGCCGCACAAGACGACGTGCCGCACAGCCGCCTGGCAGCAGCCCGATCGTGGCTTGCGCAGCCCCGGCGCGCCGATGGTCGCCGCAACCCGTTTCATGCCCCCTTCAGGGATTGCCCGCCGGGTGCCTGCGACGGCGACGGTGCGCCGACCACACAGTGCCGGCGTCTGTGCTGTATGCGCGATCTGGATCCGCTCTGGGGCCTGTGCGCCAATTGCCCGCGCGCGATCACCGTGACGCCAGCGCTGACCGCCGGATAAGCCGTGGAACTGCTACGGCTTGTCATGCGCGATTACCGCGCGCCGTTCATCGCGGTAATCGCGGCCAGCATCGCCAGCGCCGGACTGGGCATCGGCGTGATCGCATTCATCAACCAGCGGCTCATCGAAACCGGCGGCAACCCGCTTGCAGCACTGCCGCAGTTCTTCGGCCTGGTGGCATTGCTGCTGGTCGTATCGCTGGCAGCCCAGCTGGGGCTGACTATCCTCGGCCATCAGTTCGTGTTCAACCTGCGTTCGACGTTGGTCAAGCGCATCATGGATACGGATATCGAGCACCTCGAGACACTCGGCAGTGCGCCACTGCTGGCCAGCCTGTCGGCCGATATCCGTAACGTCACCTTCGCGTTCGTGCGCCTGCCGGAGCTGGTGCAGGGCACGATCCTCACCCTGGCCAGTATCGCCTATCTGGGCTGGTTGTCGCCGCCGATTCTGGCGGTCACCGCGGTCTGGATCGGCGCGACCATGGCGGTGGGCGTGTGGCTCGTGCGCCGTGTCTATCACCACCTGCATCATGTACGCGAAGCCGAGGACGCCCTGTACCGGGACTACGAAACCGTCATCGCCGGCCGCAAGGAGCTCGGCCTCAACCGCGATCGCGCGCGCCGGCTATTCGACGAAGTCTATAGCGACGACGCACGCCGCTACCGCCACCACATCATTCGTTCCGACACCTTTCATCTGAGCGCCAACAACTGGGCCAACATCATGCTGCTGGCCGCCATCGGCCTGGTGTTCTTCCTGGCCAATGGACTGGGCTGGGCGAGCACGACCGTGGCCACGACCTATGCACTCACGATCCTGTTTCTGCGCACCCCCATGATTCAGGCGATCGGTGCCGCACCGATGCTCATCAACGCCCAGGTCGCCTTCGACAAGCTCGACTCGCTGGCGCTGGCCGACTACGAGGCGCATTTCCACACGCCGTCACCACTGCAACCGGATTGGCAGACCATCGAGCTGCGCGGTGTGACCTTTGCGTACGACGGCCCTGAGGCTGGTAACGGCCGGGACGGTTTCGCCGTCGGCCCGATCGATCTCACCCTCAAGCGCGGCGAACTGGTCTTTCTGATCGGTGGCAACGGCAGCGGCAAGACCACGCTCGCACGGCTGCTGACCGGGCTGTACCGGCCGCAGTCCGGCGAGATTCTGGTCGACGGCCATCCGGTCACGTCAGCGCAACGCCCTGCCTATAGGCGCTTGTTTGCCGCCGTGTTCACCGACTTTCATGTATTCGATCGCCTGCTCGGCCCCGGCGGCGAATCCGCCACGGAATCATTCATCATGGACTGGCGCACGCGTCTGGGCCTGGACGGCAAGCTGGCGTTCGACGGCGACCGGATCGCCGATACCCGGCTGTCCCAGGGCCAGCGCAAGCGCCTCGCGCTCATGCTCGCGCTGGCCGAATCCCGCGACCTGTTATTGCTCGACGAGTGGGCCGCCGATCAGGACCCGATATTCCGGCGCGTGTTCTATCGCGAGTTACTACCCGCGTTCGCGCAGCGCGGGCACACGGTATTCGCGATCAGTCACGACGACAACTATTTCGAACACGCCGACCGGCTGCTGGAAATGCGGGGCGGCCAGTTGCACGAACTCACGGGCGCGATCCGCGACCAGGTCAGCCACGATGCTGTCGCTCGCATCGGCAACACCTGACTTGATTATGCGCGGCGCGGCAGCCCATAACGGCAAGCGAGCGGCCACGATCGTTGGATGTTCTGTCTGTATTCAACCCCTTGGCGCTGCGCTGAGCAGCGGAGTCAGGCAGGGATCAAGCAGCCGGGTGTCTGAGCGTAGCAAGTTCCGGCTGCGCCCTGCGTGGCGGGCAGCGCAAGGTATCGATGCGTAGCATCGACGCAATGCAGGGTGCGCTTCCTTTTGGATACTTTACGTTGGGCAAACAACGAAAAGTGTCTCGCGCTACAGCGCGAAACCCCTGTTCGATTCGACGCGAAAGCGATACCGCCAACCACTCGTCACAAAAGCCTCGTGACCAGAGTTTGCGGAGTTTGATACCCATCGAGACGCCTGAAGCCGACCCGACGCAGCCAGTTCAGATCCGCCGCAACAACCACATGAAATAGGCACCGCCCAGCAGCGAGGCCACCAGGCCCGCCGGGATCTCGGCAGGAAACAATAGCTGGCGGCCGACCCAGTCGGCGGCAATCATCAACAACGCACCCACGAACACCGAACCGAGCATGTGATCGCGTGCCCGCGACAAGCCGAGCAGGCGCGCCATATGCGGGGCCAACAGACCGACAAAACTCAGCGGCCCCACGATCAGCGTCGCGGCTGCCGTGAGCACCGCCACAATACCCAGCAACAACAAACGGCTGCGGGTGACATCCACCCCCAGCGAGCGGGCCGTCGGCATGCCCAGTGGCAACAGATCCAGCCACATCGCCAACGGGCGCGTCAGCAACAGCATGGCCGCCGCGATCACCGATACCACGAGTGCGGTGGTCAGATCGACATGGTAGGTCGAGCCCCACATCCAGGCCAGCACGGCCTGGGTGCGCGGGTCATTGCCGGCGAGCACGATCCGCTGCACAGCGCTGAACAAAAACATCACGCTGATCCCGGTGAGCAATACGCGTTCGGGCGCGAAACCGCTGCGCGCATTGATCGCCAACAACAGCCCGAGGGTGATCAGCGCGCCGCCCGTACCGGCCCCGAGCATGCCCAGTGTGCCGGCGGCCGGCACGAACCAGATCAACGCCAGCAGACCGAGCCCGGTGCCGGCGGTGATCCCCAGAACCTCGGGGCTGGCCATTGGGTTGCCGGACACCCGCTGGATGACCGCCCCGGCCAATGCCAGCATGGCACCTGCCGCCCCGGCTGCCAGCACGCGCGGCAGACGCCAGACCCCGGTGTCGGCCCAGGCATCGACCAGCGGCCAGGTCCAGCCGTCGGCGCCCTGCCCGATCAGCAGCGCGATTCCGGCCATCGCCAGCGCCAGCATGCCCGCCCAGGCGATCAGCCGTCGTGGCGCGGCGTGGCGCTGCTCCGGGTCGGCGGACTGGGCCGGCGGCGTGGTACGCGAGAGCGCTAAACGTGGAATCAGCCACAGCAATAACGGCGCGCCCAGAACGGCCGTGGTCGCCCCGGTCGGGATCAGGGCGGCCGAAGCCCCGGTCAGGTGCTGAAGCACTTGATCGGTAACTGCGAGCAGCAGCGCACCGAATACCGGCGCCCAACACAAACGCGCAGCCAGCGTTCGCGCCCCCGCCAGACGCATGATCGCGGGCGCGGCCAGCCCCACGAAACCGATGATGCCCAGTTGCGCGACCACACAGGCCGTGACGAACACCGCTACCGCGAGGCTCGCCGCACGCACGTACTTTAGCGAAACCCCCAGATTACGGGCATTGACGTCGTCCAAGTCGAGCACCGCCAGCGCCCGCGCAAGCACTGCCGCGGCCGCCAATCCCAGGCCCAGCCGCGGCGCGAGATAGAGCACGCCACCCCAGTTGTTCTGCGCCAGCGCCCCCGCGCCCCAGATCATCAAGCCCTTGAGCTGTTCCTGATTGAACAGGATGAAAACGAAGGACAGCGCACCGAGATAGAGATTGACCACCAGCCCGGCCAGCACGGTCACCGCAGGCGCGAGCGCCCGTCGCCACGCCAACGCGAATACCAGCCCCATCGCCAGCGCGCCGCCGGCAAAAGCCACCAGACCGCGACTGTGCACCAGCAGCGCGGGCGCAAAGAGTGTCGCCAGCAGCAGCGTCAGTTGCGCGCCGTTGGCCACCCCCAGCGTGGTCGGCGAGGCGAGCGGATTACGCAGTGTCTGTTGCAACAACACACCGGCCAGACCGAGACCGGCACCGCCCAGCAGCGCCGCGAACAGACGCGGCAACCAACTGTAGTGCACGAGGATATCGCGGATGTTGTCGGGGTTCGGCGCAAACACAGCACCCGGCCAGTCACCCGGGGCCACCTGTTGCAGGCCGCTGACGGCGAGCACGAATAGCACCAGCGCGAACAGCCCGCACAACCGCGCGGGTGTGATATGCGGCACGATGCTCATCGCGTGGCCGGTAAAGCGCGCGACAACCCGGCGGGACTGGCGTCGCTATTGAGTGCGCGCACCACATCCCGCGCGAACCGCTCGCCCGACGACAATCCGCCGAAGCCCCAGCTCGCCGGCAGACGCATGACATCGTGCGCCTGCACGGCCGGCAGATGCTGCCACATCACACTGGCCGACAACGTGTCGGCCACGCCGACCGGTAACGGTTCGACCACGGCCACCCGCGCATCATCGATTGCCGCAAGACGTTCCAGCGGCACGAGCGCAAAGCCCCAGAGCGTCGTTTCACCCGTCCACGCGGTTTCGATGCCGAGCTGATTCAGCGCCGCGCCAAACAGACTGTTGCGACCGAACACCCGGACATGACGGGCGTCCATGAACTGCACCACCAGCAATGGCGGGGTATCGGCCGGTACCTGTTCCGCGAGACGCTCGATGTGGGCCGTGGTATCGGCGATCAAGCGATCGGCCGCTGTTTTTCGACCGACGAGCGCGCCGAGTTCCCGGGTGCCGGCTTCGAGGTTGGACCAGACATCGCCCCCGCGGTAATAGATGGACACGGATTCGACGTCGGCTACCCGGGCCACCCGATCGCGCAACGCCGCATACATTGGCGACAGCGTGAACAGGTCGATATCCATCTGCTCGAGCAGTTCCATGTTCGGCTGCACCCGCAGACCGATATCCCGTGTCGCATCGGGCAACTCGCCCCCGACCCAGGTCCGATACGCGTCCATCTGGCCCAGGCCGACCGGCGGCACGCCCAACGCGATCAAGGTCTCGGCCTGGGCCCAGTCCACGGTCGCCACACGCGGCGGGTCGGCCGCGAACGCCGTACGGGCGCCGACCAGCATGGCCAGACAGGCCAATACGCAGATGAATCGGCAGCCGGCACGCCACCGTGGCAGCCGCCCTGCCCCCTGGCCGGGCTTCACTGGACGACGGCGATCGGGTGATTGTCGGCCGGATGTGGCATCACACGCATGCGGATGCCGTAGATCGCTTCCAGAGTGGCGTCACACATGAGTTCGCTGGGCGTGCCCTGGGCGAGCATCTGGCCGCCGCGCAGGGCAATCAGGTGATCGCAGTAGCGCGACACCATGTTCACGTCGTGCAGCACGATAATCACGCCGAGTCCCAGCGACTCGGCCAGCTCGCGGATCAGCGCGAGCGTATCCACCTGGTGTGCGATATCCAGCGCCGACAGCGGCTCGTCCAGCAGCAGGAAACGGCTGCCCTGGGCCAGCAGCATCGCCAGCCAGACGCGTTGTTTCTCGCCGCCGGAGAGGGTATCGACCAGACGATCGGCGAAACTGGCGGTATGGGTGAGCGTGAGTGCGCGTTCGATCTGTGCCTTGTCTTTCCGGCTCAGCCGGCCGAGCAGGCCATGCCACGGATAGCGCCCGAAGGCCACCAACTCGCGCACCGTGAGGCTGGCCGCAAGGGGCAGATGCTGCGGCAGATAGGCCACTTCGCGGGCGAATTCGCGGTGCCCCCAGCTGTCGATCGAGCGGCCGTTGAGGCATATCTCCCCGCAACTGGCGCACTGCTGGCGCGCCATCAGCTTGAGCAGCGTCGACTTGCCGGACCCGTTATGGCCGATCAGACCGTACACATAGCCCTGCTTGAAGCACAGATCGGTGGCCTCGAGCAGGCAACGACCGTTGGCCTCGAAACGCGCGGCGTTGAGTTCGAACATGGCCCTCTCGGCGGCATTCACCGGGCGGCGCCACACGGCGCACGGTGAGGTGGACTCGAATCAGGCCGAAGCGTAATCTAAATGCGACTTATTATCAAAAGTTACGTGCTCAGGGTCGACACAGCGACCATCTGCCCGGCATGCTCACGCCTTCACGCCTATCACGAAAAACAACCGGACTCACGACCATGAACCGAGAATTGGCCGACGATATCGGCAAACTTGTCCTGCGCCTGACACTGGGCCTGCTCCTGCTGCCCCACGGCATTCACAAGATCACCGCCGGCATCGGCTGGCTTGAAGGGATGTTGGCCAGCCACGGTATTCCGGAATTCGTGGCCTACGGTGTACTGGTCGGCGAGATCGTCGCGCCATTGCTGATACTGGCCGGCGTGTTCGCCCGCATCGGCGGCGGCCTGGTGATAATCAACATGCTGTTCGCATTCGCGCTGGCACATGGTTCGGAACTGTTCACGCTAACCGAACAAGGCGCCTGGGCACTGGAAGTGCAAGGGTTCTTCCTGCTGACCGGCCTGACGGTCGCCTTGCTGGGTAGCGGCCGCCTTGCGCTGAAACCGGACTGAACCGCGGACCGTCCGGCTCAGCCCGATGTACGGGTGCCGTTGCCAGCCAACGCCCGGTTACTGCGGCACCCCGCCAAGATATCCGCCGAACGGTCGTAGATATCGGCGTCTACGTCCATGAGCCCGAGCACCGAATCGAACAGGTTGTCCTGACTGACGCGCTTTCGCGCTGCGTTTTTCAGGCAACTGCGATCCAGCCCGCTTGCGCGTGCAAAGCCGTCGGAAAACCACGCGACCATCGGGATACGGGTCTGCTCGTCGGGCGCAATCATGTACGGAAAGCCGTGCAGATAGAGGCCGTTTTCGCCCAACGACTCGCCGTGGTCGGATAGATACAGCAGCGCGGTATCCGTGTTCCTGTCGCTGGTCTTGAGCACATCGATCAACAAGGCCAGCACATGGTCGGTATAGCGCACGGTATTGTCGTAGCTGTTGGTCAACTGCGCGCTGCTGCACTCCTGCGGGCGATTGCTGCGGCATTCCGGTGTATAACGCTGAAACGCCTCAGGATAACGCTTGTAGTAGGCCGGTCCGTGGCTGCCCATCGTATGCATGACGATAACCAGATCGTCGCTGCCGTTGGCGATCCTGTCCTTCAATCCATGCACAAAGACCGCGTCGTGGCAGGTGCCGCCGCCGCAGACGCCATCGATATCCATCCGCCGCATGTCGGTAGTCGGCACCCGCGCACACACGCCCTTGCAGCCGCCGGCCTGATTGTCTTCCCAACGCACATTCACGCCCGCATGAGAGAGCACGTCGAGCAGATTTTCGGAATGACGGGCGTCGTATTCATCGTAATCGTCGCGCGGCAACGGCGAAAACATGCAGGGCACCGAGACCGCGGTCGACGTGCCGCAGGAATGGGCATCGGAGAAGTTAATCACGTCACGCGCCGCCAGCTCCGGGGTCGTCTGGCGCTTATAGCCATCCAGGCCCCAATTGGCCGCACGCGTGGTTTCGCCGACGACCAGGATCATCACCTTGCGCGCCGTACGTGACTGCGCGGCCACGGTACGGGTGGCATCCGTGCCGATCGTCTTGAGCGGGATATTCCCGGCAGCCGCGGTCTGGGTCAGGTACTCGGTGGCCGAATAGATGGCATAGGTCGGATTGATGAACATCCGCAGCGCACGGTTCTGACGCAACACAAGGGAAAAGTCCTTGTACTGAACGCCGACCGCGCCGACCGCGACCACCAGCATGGTCAGCGCGAACACCCCGCGCACCAGTGCCTCCCGCAGAATAGGACGATTGCGTAGCCGCACCGCGGCTACGGCCAGCGACGGCAGGATGCCGGTCAGCAACACATGCCAGACCAATGCAAGGCTGAACAGCCCTGCCGCTTCCGCGCTGTCGGTTTCGACAGTGTTCGTGATCATGGTGTCGTCGACCACGATGCCGTAGGTGCCCATGAAATAGGCGATCACCGAAGCGAGCATCAGCAGCACGATCACGAACGGTTTATAGACGAACCGGACCGCAAACAGCGACATCAGAAACGACAGCGCCGCCACCAGGAAGACCGCCACAGCGATCACGAAACCGGCGCTGCCGATACTCGTGAGCGGCGCAGCCTGCAACAGGTGCTGCCAGAACGTGGCATTGTCCACGGCGACGATGAAGACCGCCGCCAGCACGGTCAGCGTCGGCACACCCAAGTCTGGCCGCCAACAGTGGCCACTCACGGTCGTATCGTTATCGGACATGTCTCACCCTCGCTATAGCGAATGATCAATGGCCGAATTATTTGCGCCCACGCGTAATAGCAGCGTTAGAGGGCCGCGTTAGAGGGCAACATCCTCGCGGATACGCTGCCGGGGCTTTAAGCTGGGGTTTTGCACGACCGCATCAGACCCATGGCGATATTCAAGAACTCCGACAGACAGTCGGCGCCACACACCGACGATCCGGCACAGGCTTCGGGCAGGGTCATGGGCGCCGAAAACGAGGCCGTCGCGGTGCTAACGCCCGACGCCGCCCGCCAGGCACAGCGTGACGGTGCCCGACTCATCGATGTCCGCGAGACGGATGAATGGGCGTCCGGCCATGTAGCCGACGCCCGACACCATCCGATCGCCACCGTCGAGGCCGAGCCACAGCTCGATATCTCTCCGGAAACGCCCGTTATCACCTACTGCGCAGCCGGTGGCCGGGCGGCGCGCGCCGCTGCCGCGCTGGCGGCGCACGGGTACACCAACGTCAGCGCCATGTCCGGCGGCTACGAGGATTGGCGTTCGGCCGGCTATCCGGTGGACAAGCCACCGGACGACTCGACGCCATGACCGCCCCGGCCCGCGTCGTGCTGGTCGGCGCGGGACACGCGCACCTGCATGTCGCCGCGCGAACGCGGGAACTGACCGCCCTCGGGGCCACCGTGACGCTCGTCGACCCGGGCACCTTCTGGTATTCGGGCCGGGCCACGGCGGTGCTGGGCGGCCGATGCGCACCCGCTGCCGACTGCCTGGACCCGGACGCCATCGTTACCGCAGCCGGCGGGCATTACGTTGCCGACCGCGTCATCGCCATCGACCGCGATGCACGACAACTGCAGCTAGCCGGCGGTGGCACACTCGAATACGACTGGCTATCGCTGAACGTCGGCAGCGAGGTGGACAGCAAGCTGATCGCCCGCGACGACGGCGACATGACAACCTTTCCAGTCAAACCGATCGCCAATCTATGGCGATTAAGCCAGGCAGTGGAAACACGTCTGAACAACGGTGAAACACCGCGGATCGTGGTCGTCGGCGGCGGGCCGACCGGCTGCGAGGTGGCGATCAACCTCGCCGCACTGGTTCGCCACCACGGCGGTCGGGCCGAGCTGTGTCTGGTGCAGCGTCAGACACGCGTGGCACCCAGTCTTCCGCCGGGCGCGGGCCGTCGGCTGCACGCACAACTGGAACGCCGCGGTGTGCGGGTTGTGACCGCGAGTGGCGTGACCGAACATACCGCCGGAGCCCTGATGCTGGACGACGGCAGGCGCCTGCCTGCCGATATCGTCGTGCTCGCAACCGGGCTGGCCGCGCCGGCGTGGCTCGACGAGCTCGACCTGCCCGCCGACGACGGCCTGTGTGTGGACGCCACATTACGCTCGATCGCGGACCCCCGAATATTCGCGGCCGGCGATTGTGCCCGCGTGGTCGGGCACACGCTGCCGCGCCTGGGTGTTTTCGGCGTGCGTCAGGCGCCGGTACTGCTGGCCAATCTCGCCGCGACACTCGAAAACCGGCCGTTGCAACACTACGAACCGCAATCACGCTGGCTGTCGATTCTCGATCTTGGCGATGGCACCGGGCTGGCCACACGCGGGCGCAGGTGGTGGCACGGGCGCGCCAGCCACTGGCTCAAGACCCGTCTCGACCGGCGTTTTCTTGCGAGTTATCGCGCGTGCCAGCGTTGAATCAGAGGGCATCGCGCGTTTGTTCGCCGAGATAGCCATGATGACGTCGGCTGAACACAACGCCCCATCGGCCTCCCGGTTGGGATCGTGGTAGCGTACGCTGTTCGTCCCGCCGTCCCGACTGCTGCCCGGAAACGCCTACGATGCCTGCTGTTATTGATGCTATCGACTACATGCTCCCGGCCCGGACCGAGTCGATCAACGAAATAGCCGCACACTACCCCGATTGGCCACTGGAACGCATCGCCGAAAAGACCGGTATCCACGCCCGGCATGTCGCCGGCGCCGACGAATGCGCGTCCGATTTCGGGGTCATCGCGGCCGAGCGCCTGCTGGACAAGACACAGACCAGCGCCGGCGATATCGACTACCTGATCTTCTGCACCCAGACGCCGGATTATCTCGCCCCGACCACCGCCTGCCTGGTTCAGCAGCGGCTGGGCCTGGGCCAGCATGTCGGCGCACTGGACATCAATCTGGGCTGCTCGGGCTATATCTATGCGCTGGGCGTGGCCAAGGCACTGATCGAAACCGGGCAATCGAAAAAACTGCTGCTGATCACAGCCGACACCTACAGCAAGTTCGTCAACCCCGGCGACAAGAGCGTGCGCGCGCTGTTCGGCGACGCCGCGGCCGCGACCCTGCTCAGCGCCCGCGCGGATACCGAAACCATCGGGCCTTTCGTCTACGGCACCGACGGTACCGGCGCGCAGGATCTGATCGTGCCGACCAGCGGCATGCGCCGGCGCGCGGCCCACACGCCGGCCGACGAATACGCCGACCGCCACGGCAACGTACGCAGCGACCACAACATCTTCATGAACGGCCGCGCGATCGTCACGTTCACCCTGCGCGAAGTGCCCCGCGCGATCGATGCCCTCTGCGACAAGGCCGGCATCACGCTGGACGACGTCGATGCGGTCGTACCCCACCAGGCCAGCGCCATGGTGCTGGAAGGCATACGCCAGAAACTGGACTTGCCGCGCGAGCGGTACGTCGTCTGCATGGAAGACATCGGCAACACCGTGTCCTGCAGCATCCCGATCGCAATCAAGCGCGCGCTCGACAAGGGCAAGATCAAACCGGGCGCTCTGTTGTTGCTGGTCGGCTTCGGCGTGGGCCTGTCCTGGGGCGCGACGCTGGTACGGCTCCCGGACGATCTCGTCTGGGCCTGAAACCGGCGGTACCACACGAAATCACCTGCGGGTAACATCCATTATCTTTGCCTGACGTCTCCCGGGCGCGTAAAACTCGACGAATAAATAATAAACCGCACCCGGCGGGGATCATGGATCGGATCAATCACTTCATCGCCTATATCTACCGGTCGATGCAGTTTCGCGGCACGGAAGGATTTCGCGCCGCAGCGATGCGTTCGCTCGGCGTTCTGGTGCCCTTCGACGGCGCCCTCTGGGGCAGTGGCAATCTCGAGAGCCGCAGCTTCCACAGCGCGGTCACGCTCGGCATACACCAGGATTATCCGCAGGCGCTGGAACGCTCACGCGGCGAGAATCCGATGTTCTCCGCGCTGCTGGAAAACATGGGCACTGCCGTGGACATGGCATCACTGGTGTCCGATGAACAATTCTATTCCAGCCATATATACAAGCACTATTTCGCGCGCTACGGCGTCGAACGCATCCTGTCGTACATGGACGTCGACCGCCACCGCAATATCCATTCGCTGATCAGCCTGTATCGCTTCGACCGCGATCAACCTTTCAGCGAACAGGAACGGGCGCTGTTCGAGCAGGCTGCCTATCACATGATTCACGCGGCGCGGCATGCGTTTTTCGTGCATATCGCGACGATGAGCAGCGGCAATCAGGAAACCAGTGCCGCGATCTGCGACTCCCACGGCATGTTCTATCAGGCCATGCCCGAATTTCTGGACATGCTGGAGCAGCATCTGACGGACTGGCGGGGCGAGCGACTGCCGTTCGAATTACCCCCGCCGGGAGAACGCCTGTCCGTGGACGGCCTCTGCCTGGAAACCGAGCCATTCGGTGACCTGTTTACCGTACACATGTGGGAGGAACGTCCGACCGACATGCTGGGACAGCGCGATCGTCATATCGTCAACGGCGTGTGCAAGGGCATGACATTCAAGGAAATCGCCCGCGACCTGGAGCTCGCCCCGTCGACCGTCTCGAACCGGTTGTACCGCATCTACCGCAAGCTGGGCGTGACCAGCCGCGCCGCCCTGGCGCGGCTGGTGCACAGCGAGTAGGCCGGCTGTTTCCCTGTGCCGCTAACGGCCGCGCTCGAACTCCACGACCTGCTGGAACGTCGGACGGTTGACCCACTCGATCGGGCGGACCTGGCTCAGACCGAGCGCGCGGTGCTGGATCGCATCTTCGGATTCGTCCACCTCCCAGCTGGCCATGTTCTCGATCCCGCCCAGTGATTCGACCGCCGTATCGAGGCTCGCAAGCAATGCCTGACGACAATCCTCGATCTGATCACTATCCGCACAGCGCAACTGCTTGTACTGCTCACCCGCACGGTCGAGGCTGATGTCGAACACCCGGCGCAGATAGCCGTAGTAACCGCCCTGATACGCCGAACCCATCGGGCCCGGCGGATTGTCGCGCCCGATGAGCGACAGATTCTCGCCGTCCACATTCTCGAGCGCCACCAGTTGCGGCAACGTGGCCTCGATCATCGGGTCGTACCAGGTGTCCATCAGGGCCACCGCCGATTCGTCGTCGTAGTCGCCGCTATCGTCGCGGTCCCGGCGCATGGCGCGATGACTCAAGTCGGCGCCGCTCCAGTTGCGCATGAGCGTAACCGCGGCATTCTGGTCGTCGGTCAGCTCGCCCCTTTCGATGATATCCAGCGCGGCAGGCAGTACCTCCTGTCCGCGCAGGTCGACAGTACCGGCGTCCTCCATCGCCTCGACCATATTGGCCCGGGTGATGCCGCCCGTGGCGATCAGATCCCGCAAGCGGATTTCCAGCGCGTCGTTGCGATACACCGAGCCGTATCCCGCCTGAGCATCGGAGGCCCACCAGTCGCGAGCGGGGCGGTTGTTCCAGCTGGCCAGATACCCGCGCTCTGGGTTGATTGCCTGCGGATGGCGGTCGATCTCCAGAAAACCCTGCCAGTCGTACTGACCATTGCCCCAGGACGGCAGATCCGGATGCGTACCCTCGGCGCGCTTGGGATACAGGCCGGCATGGATATAAGCGATATCGCTGTCGTCGGCGTAGAACCAGTTGAAGCTGCCGGTGGTGGTATTGAACACCTCGAGAAAACTCTGGGCGTCGAACACATCATTGCGGGTCGCCAGGAAGAACGGCAGCACGGTGTCCAGCTCACCGCCGTAGGTACTGCGCTGACGCGTGAGCGCGATCGGCTGACCATCGACGCTGGCGAAAGCGAATACCGGACCGTATTCCTGGGTGCGAATGATATTGCGCTCGACCCGGAAGTTCTGGCCGACCGATCCGATACCATCCACGGGCACGGCCAGATTCCAGCGCGCCGGCCAGTTCTCGCGAATGAAATCGAACGGCTTGCAGACCCCATCGGTCATGTAGCCGGTGGGCCGGCCCTCGATCGCCGGATCGCTGTTATCCGCCGGTTCGGCTGCCGAACAGGTCCGTACCGCGCGTACATCGGTGAGATCCGACGATCCCGAGGTCGCGCTCCAGGCGAAGTCCGGTCCGCGCCCGATAACGACATAGGGCAGCCCGGCGAAGGTCATGCCGCGGGTATGGATATCGCCGCCGTTGACCGCCATTTCCACCAGAAGCTGCGGCTCGAAATAACTGGTCTGCGGTCCGAATACCGCGACGGGATGACCGCTGGCGGTATGATCCGCGCTCACGAGCAGGGCATTGGACATGGCCGTTGGCAGCCCGTCGGACAGATTCTGGAACATTCCGCCGATCGACTGGATCCGTTGTTGCGCCGCCTTCAGGGCGTCGTCGCCGCGGGCAGCATAATCGTAGCCCATGTCGCCGCCACCCAACCGGGCCAGCCCCCAACGCGCTGCTTCGGTCAGGCTGCCCAGAACATCGCGATAGCCTTCCAGAATCATATCCCGGCCTTGTGCCAGCCAGCTTTCGGGGCCGGTCGCCACCATCACGCTTGCGTGGCGCGCCTGATCGCCAGAGCGCTGCGGGTCGTCGTTATAGGACAACGACGTCAGCGTGTCGAGCAGGTCGATCACGTTTTCCAGCGCGCCGCCGATCACGCCGAGACCGGGTAGCGCCGGCACATTACCCAAAGCCTGCGGGCAGCTCACCTGTCCGGGACGACCGCAGGGTTCGGTGGTGAAATCCGAGTAATCTTCGTAGCTGCCGGCATCGAATACCGCGGCGCCCGGATATTCGCTGGCGAAGCCGTCGCTGAACGGGCACACCTCGTCGTCGAGCACGCGCGGCGACTGAGTGGCAAACGACTCCGGCGTGGTCACGGTGGATTCCACGTCGTAGGCATTGCGCAGATCACGCCATAGCTCGCATGACTGCTCGCCGCTCTGACCCATGCCACGCAAGGCATTGATCAGACGCACATTGTTTTGCTCCTGGCCGCCGCCACCCGCAAAGATGCTCTGGATCAGTGTGGCGATTGCATGGACGTCTTCGTCCTTGAATTCCTCGAGCTGCACGCCAAGTGCCAGGTATTCCACCGGCACCGCCAGCAGTCCCCGGCGGGCATCACGGACATAGGCGTTGAGCCCGGCAATGAACGCGCGCGTGTCCTGAATCACCTGGGTACCGGTCTCACCGAACTTGTCCGGCAGACGGTTGATCTGAGCCGTACGGTCGAGCTCCCGATACGGCGCACCCTCGGCGATATCGCGGTCGAAGGAGAAATCCGCCGGGCCGAGGAACTTGGACAACTCGCCACGGCCGGCGCGCCGCAACACATCCAGCAGAAACAGCCGGTCCTGGGCCGTCGCATAGCCGGCGCCGAACTCGGCGTCCTCGCGGGTATCGCCGAAAATATGCGGCACGCCGAAGTCGTCGCGCTTGATCTCGGCGGCGAACTGATCGTCGGAAACCTCGGCTTCGTTTTCCCACGGCCCCTGGTCCGGTCCGCGGATGGTCTCCGGCTTGAAATACTGTGTAAGCTGATCGTTGCTCAGGCCCGGCTCGCTGAACACGAGATCCTCGTACATGCCGAGCTGATCGTTGAAATGCGGCTCGCGCGTCAGCGCCGGCACCAGACCGGTGGGGCCGACGCCATCATCGATGATCGCACTCAGCAGATCCTGCAGGCCGGGCACGCTACGAAACAGGTTGGTCACGCCGCCGTTGTCGTCCTGACCCGGCGGCAGAATGTTGAGCACCGTGCCATTGTCGGCATAGGGCGCGGTGACGGGCGGCACCGATCGGTTCGCATCCGGCATTTCAGTGTCGCCGTCCGTATCGTTGTCGTTATCGGCATCCGACGAATCGCTGTCGTCAGCCGTTGCGACCGAATCCAGTCCTTCGATATCCGAATCGTCGTCACATGCCGTCAACACGAACGCACTGCACACCAACAGCAGTACCACCAAACGATACTTCGACATTATCCCGCCCCTCGGTATTGTTGTTATTCGATAACGCCGTTTCTGGCGCACCATTTCGTAGCGTAGGGCGCATGGCCCGACCGGCCAACGGTAATTCAGTCCCGCGCCAAGTATATTTTTACCACGTTTTCGGCGACGAATCCCGGCGCGATTCCCTAACCCGAGATTGCGATCCGTAGTCCAGACGTGATCGCAGCCACCTTGGAGGTTTCGGATTTCAGATCGACCGTATCGTCACGTGGATAACAACGGTGGGCCGCAAACAGCCCGCAATATAGAGGCCATTGGCTGCACAGTTCCCACTCCACGGCCGATTGACTAAAGAGCACGTAGCACTGCTAATCCTCTCGGCCCGACCAGTGTATGAATTTCAAGATGGGCATTCCAGCGTATCAATCCGGCAGTGGAACCGGGTCGAACTTATTCTCCCGGCTCTGCAAACTGGATATCGTGCAGAGCCCGATAATGACCATCATGGGCCATCAACTCGGTATGACTACCCTGCTCGACGAGTTCGCCGTCGTGCAGCACGACGATCCGGTCGGCATCCTGAATAGTCGAAAGCCGATGCGCGATAACCAACGTCGTGCGATCGCGCATCAGATTATCCAGGCCTTGCTGAATGGCGCGTTCGGATTCGGTATCCAGCGCCGAGGTGGCCTCATCCAGGACCAGGATGGGCGCATCCTTGAGCAGTGCCCGCGCGATGGCAATACGCTGGCGTTGTCCACCCGAGAGCATGATGCCATTCTGCCCCACGAGGGTATCGTAACCCTCGGGTAGTGATTCGATGAAATCGGCTGCGTAGGCTCGCCGTGCCGCGTTTTCCACTTCCGAACGGTCGACGCCGCGCAGACCGCCGTAAGCAATGTTGCGGGCGACCGTGTCATTGAAAAGTACTACGTTTTGATCGACTAGACTGATCTGGCGACGTAGATCCGCCAAGCGGTAATCGGTGAGTTCGTGGCCATCGAGCACGATCGAGCCACGATTGTAGTCGTAAAAGCGTGGCAACAAAGACAAAAGGGTGGATTTACCGCTACCGGAGCGGCCGACGAACGCTATCGTTTGTCCCGGATAAACGTCGAAATCGATATCGCAAAGCACGTCCCGGGACGAATTGGGATAGCTGAAATACAGATTCGACACCCGGATCCGGCCGTCGGCTCGATCGATGAAGCGGGTACCGGCGTCCTTCTCGGGGGGTTCATCGATGAGTTCAAAGATGGCACCAGCCGCCGCAATGCCCGCCTGGATCGTAGCATTCACGCTGGTCAAGCGTTTGATGGGCTGCATCATAGCCATCATAGCGCCGAAAAACGATGCCAGATCGCCTGGCGACATGATGCCGCCACCGCTGTCGCGTACCGCTATCGACACCACCACGGCGGCCGCGATCGCGGTTATGAATTGGATCACCGGCACGCTGGCCGCGCTTGTGGTCGCTTTTCGCATGGACATGCGACGGTTGTGCTCATTGATCCGATCAAAGGACTCGCGCTCGTAATCTTCGCCACCGAAGACCTTGACCACGCGCTGGCCGGTAAGCACCTCCTCGCTCACGTGAGTGATGTCACCCATCGACTTCTGGATGCTTGCACTGTAGCGGCGGAAACGCTTGGAGACATGGCTGACGATCACCGCAATGATTGGCCCCACCACGAAAGCGATCAACGCCAGCGACCAGTTGATCCAGAACATTAGAAAACTGAAGCCCACGATACGCAGGCTGTCTTGAACCATGATGGTGATGGCGCTGGTGGCCGCACCCGATATCTGGCCCGTGTAATAAGTCAGCTTGGCCGTTGTCTTGCCGGTCGAGTTGTTGTCGAAGAAACTCGACGGCAGGCGCAGGTACTGCGCAAAGATATCCGCACGCACATGATAGATGACGCGATTGGCCACCCAGGACATGCCGTAGCTCGAAGCAAAGCCGAATACGCCACGGACCAACAGTAGCGCCAGCATAAAGATGGGAACCCATCGGATCATCCACGGGTCGCGATCGACAATGCTGCCGTCCAAAAGCGGCTTGAGAATATAGATCAGGCCGGTATCCGAGGCAGCATAACCCGCCATACCCAACGCGGCGATGCCCAACCAGCGCTTGTGCTGCCATGTGTAACGCAGCAGGCGCGGGTATATTTCACGAGTGGACAAGTCGGTATGAATCTTTTTGCGCGCCAAAGCCGGAAAGCTCCCGAAAACATTGCAAGATGACACCCGATCCGATGGGTGCCAGCGGATGGATATGTGGCTATCGCCTGGCCTTTTTGTACGCTCACAGTCCCCGAACCATGCCGTCTACCTGACACGCGTACAACAAAGGAGATGTACAGCCCGCCTGGATAACCCGCGTACGCGCCATCGTAGTCAGGCAGTTGGCGCAATCCCCTCCCGAAATTGACGGCATTTACCAGAAACGCAACCACGTTCGGCGCCAACCTGATACGTCGATCGGCTCGACGTATTCGTGCCCACCGCCGAGGGCTGGATGATCGTTTTAAGCAGTGAAAGAACCGATATGAAGATCAGCCGCGGTTGTATCCGAACCACACGCAACGCTGCGTCAACCAAACCGCGCCTGCGAGAACGCCCGATTGCCGCATTAACCAATTAGCGTAGTCGCTACCGGCGCAGACCACCGCACTTCAACCGACCCACATCAAGCCTAGGGCCACGAAGCAGACCAGAGGCCAGACCAGTTCATGATTGGCATTGACGCAGTACCAGGAAAAACGGCTGTTATCACCACTGTGCCACGGTGTCAGGCGAGGGAAAAAAATCGGCACATGCGCCACGTGACTCTCGCTTTGCTCGGGGAAAAGCCTGCGCAACTGCCGGTCTTCACGCTTGAACTTGCGTGGCAGAGACAAACCGAAAAATATACCGAGCCCGACTACGCCAGCGACCCATAACATTTGCCCGGTAGCAGTATACGGATTGCCGGCGGCGAGGAAGAGGCCCGCTAGGATAAGTGTGGATCCCAGATAGGCCGGGTGACGCGTATAAGCGTAAGGGCCGGTAGTCACGAGCTTGGCGTTCTTGCGCAAGTGCCCGAACGTCCAGATCCGGATGGCCAGCCCTAGCCCCACCAACAATACGCCGGGCAGGAACGTCATCGCTACCGGATCGGAAAAAAGCAATAACGCTGCAGATGCGAGATAAACCAGCAGTATGCGTGGGGTCAAGCGCCGCTTGCGGAGACGTTGCCAAATACTAGCGGCCTGAAGGCTTTCCGGATGCGGATAAGATGGTATCTCGTCCTTATGTGTCGACGTGAACGTTTGGAGACGCGGGGCACTCGACATATCAAGTTCCTTGTTTTGGATAGGCTGCGGACGCTAGCAGCAGCAACGTTAGAAAAATGTTCCGTACTGGTTAAGCGGGCCAATTAACCGGGCCTAATTAATCTTCGGGCACGGCACTCTGCGGCCGCCCTCACACTTACCGAACCGTCTCGCCCGGTATCACCTGCCGACTACGCTTCGATGCCCCGATCGACGATGCGAAATCCTGTTGTCTTCGCGACCCGCCGTAGTTTCGCCGCAAGCGCCGCAAACGTTTGTCGGCGCGCTCGTGTTGGTCGATATCGAGCAAATCCTGCAGCGCCGAGCGATTTCCGATGGCGCGCTGGATCCCTCGTTCGGCTGCCAGGCTCGACCATACATACGCTTCAACGAGGTCCTGCTCTACCCCCTTGCCCCGCATGTACATGACGCCGAGGTTGTACTGGGCCATCGCATTGCCTTGCCGCGCGGCACGCTTGAACCAGACGAAGCCCTGTTGTGCGTCTGGATCGACGCCATCGCCTTGCATGTACTTGTTGCCGAGCTTGACTTGCGCAACCGCCAGACCCTGCCGGGCGGCACGGCGGTACCAGTGGGCTGCGATCTTCGACTCGGCTGGCACACCCTGGCCCTTGTCGTACAACAGTCCCAGGTTGTACTGAGCGGGTACATAACCCTGCTTTGCAGCGGATCGGTAGAGATTCGCGGCGCGGCGCATGTCGGCTGACACACCGAGCCCCTTGCGGTACAGATTACCGAGCTGAAACCGGGCCGGCGCCAATCCCTGCTTCGCGGAGCGTCGCAACCACCTCGCCGCCAGCGCAGGATCGCGCGATACACCGCGGCCCTGTTGCAATAGCAGGGCCAGGTTGTACTGCGCCTGCCGTTGCCCCTGATGCGCGGCACGCTTGAACCACCGATAGGCCTGGGTATCGTCGCGCGGTAACCCGGTGCCGGTCGTGTAGGCCTTGCCGACTGTATTCTGGGCACCGGCATCGCCCTGTCGAGCGCGCGTCAATGTTGTTGCGACGGTCGCATTCTCGGGACTAGGCGCACTGATTTCCGAGCGCTGTTCCTCCTTGTCTGAACAGGCCGCGGGTAACAACAAGACACCAAATATCAAGACCCCCAGTAACAGGCGGCGATCACCGGGCATCATCTCGCACCGCCATCGCTGCATCGCCGCGTGTGCCATCCGCAATACGAATGGCATCGCCCAGATCAGACACGAATATCTTGCCGTCCCCCGGGTGTCCGGCACCGGTTCTCGCGTGCGAGACAATAGTCTCGACCACGGCCTCGGCCATCCCGTCGGTGACATCGATCTCGAGCTTGGCCATTTCAATGCGTACGAGACCGCCATCCTCCGTGGCGTGGCCGTATTCGCGTAGATGAGCGACGGCAATTCCGGGTAAATCCGGAATTGCCGCCAACGCGTCGATCACATGATCGAGCATGTGTTCACGGATATAGGCTTTGACTTCTTTCATGGCGTACTCCTCCTAATTACTTAGAGTTCGACTTCGCGCCGTGGCTCTGCAAACCAGCGATAGATGCTCGGCAAAGTCGAGGTCATCAGCCCGCCACCTACCACCGCCGCCAGCGGACGCTGCACATTGGCGCCCATCGCTGTAACCGATGTTCGATCCACGGAAATTCATCAGGTCAACGATAAGACGACAACCCGGCGTGATCGGGTGTCTGTTGCGTCTCGGGCTGAAGCGTAGAATGGGCTAAACCAAAACGTTCGCTCAGCAATGCCTGCAACTGCGGAAGGATCGCGTCCCAATCGCCTATTTCGTCGAGTTTGATTTCGGCCGAAAGTGCACGACGGCTCGATGACAAAGACCAGACATGCACATGGTGGGCTTCAACAACGCCTTCAACTTCAGCCATTGCCTGCTTTATCTCGGCGATATCGATATCTTCAGGTGCACCTTCCATCAATACCCGCAATACGTCGCGTAGGACATTAAAGCTTGCGATCCCAATCAATAGGCTGATAAACAGCGACAACAGCGGATCGATCGGTAGCCAGCCAGTCAGATAGATCACCAGACCCGCCGCAAGCGCCGCTACCGAGCCGGCCAGGTCGCCCAACACATGCAACAACGCGGCACGAACATTCATGTTCTTGTCGCCACGCATCAGGATCCAAGCGACGGCGATATTCACCAATAAACCGACGAACGCGACGATCATCACGGTCACGCCACCGACGTCTTGCGGATCGGCCAGTCGTTCCACGGCAGCAATAACGATCCAGACGACCACTCCGAGCATGAACAACACATTGACCAACGCGCCGATCGTTTCCGCGCGCGCAAAGCCATAGGTATGACGTCTGGACGCCCGACGCTGACTCAACCAGGCAGCGAACGCACCAATCCCCAGCGATAGCGAATCAGTGACCATGTGCCCGGCGTCGGCGATCAATGCGAGCGAGTTGGCCCACAGGCCCCCGACCACCTCGACGCCGGCATACGCTGTCGTGAACACAAGCGATACGACCAGCAGTTTGGTACTGCTAGCGTGGCCATGACCTGCATCGTGCTCATGACCGCTCATGCGAGCCTACGATGCTGGGGGTATAGCGGCACTCGCGCGGATGGGCGACGACGAGCCCGGGAACGCCCGGGATCGCCGCCAATGCGTCGATGATGATCGCGCATGTGTTCGTGCACATAAGCCTTGACTTGCTTCATCGGACGCTCCTTTTATTACAGCTTGACTTCCTGCCGCGGCTCGGCGAACCAGCGGTAGATGCTCGGCAGCACCAGCAGCGTGAGTAACGTGGATGTGATCAGCCCGCCGACGACCACCGCCGCGAGCGGCCGCTGCACGTTAGCGCCGATACCGTTGGCCAATAGCAGAGGCAATAAACCCAGAATACTGGTCAGGGCGGTCATCAATACCGGCCGCAGACGGTGCTCGGCGCCCGTGCGTACCGCCTCATCCAGCTCCATGCCCTCATTGCGAAGTTGGTTGATGTACTCAACCAGCACGACGCCATTGAGTACCGCCACGCCGAACACGGCGATGAAGCCCACAGCTGCCGGCACCGAGACGTATAGGCCGGATATCCAGAGCGCAAAAATACCGCCAGTAACCGCGAAGGGTACGTTAAGAAAAATCAGAGTGGCGTAGCGCAGGCTGCTGAAAGCACTGAACAACAGCAAGAAAATCAGCCCCAGGGTGACGGGCACCACCAGGGTCAGCCTTTCCATGGCGCGTTCCTGGTTTTCGAACTGACCGCCGAATTCGACGAAATAGCCGGGCGGCATGTCGACTTCCTGGTCGATACGCTGGCGGAGGTCGCTGACCACGCTGCCCATATCGCGTCCGCGCACGTTCATTTGCACGTAGATGCGGCGGCTGGCGTTCGAGCGGGAAATTTTCTTGGGACCAGTGTAGATCGATACGTCGGCCACCCGCGAGAGCGGAATGGTCGCGCCTTCTGTGGTTTGCAGCAGCAGTTGCCGAATCACGTCCAGGCGTTCGCGCTGGTCTTCCTTAAGACGCAGGAAAATATCGAAGCGGCGGATGCCGTCGAATACCAGCCCCGCCGAATCGCCGCCGACGCCGACCGACAGGGTCTCGAGCATCTCGTCCACCGAAATGCCGTAGCGCGATAGCGCGTCTCGGTCGGGCCTGACCACGACCTGGCGTTTGCCGCCCTGCTGCTGCTTGCGCACGTCGGTGGCGCCGGGCACGTTTTTGGCCAGGGCCGCGACTTGATCGCCCACCTCGGAGAGCCTGTCCAGATCCTCGCCGAAGATGCTGGCCACGAGCTGCGCCTGCACACCGGAGAGAAGCTCGTCGGTGCGCAACTGGATCGGTTGCGAAAAGTTGTTCGCGAGCCCCGGTATCTGCTCCGAGACGCGCTTGGCCATGGCCGATTGCAATTCCTCGTAATCACGGCCTGACTGCCATTCACCCAGCGGTTTCAGGGTGATGGTCGTAGCCACCACGTTGACCGGTTCGGGATCGCCGCCGACCTCGGCGCGGCCAACGCGGGAATAGGTGCCGGTGACCTCCGGGAACCCGTCGAGCACCGACTGCACACGCTTGCCGTATTGAATGGTCGACTCCAGACTCGCGCCAGCCGGCAGGGTGGAGCGCACCATAATGGTGCCCTCACGCAGGGTCGGCACGAACTCCGTGCCCAGACTGGGAAAGGTCAGCAGGCTGGCACCGAACAGGACCACCGCGATGCCGAGCACCAGGGCAGGTGCTTTCAACGCCGCATCGCGGACCGGGCGATAGCCGGCCTTGATCCAGCCGACGAGCCGCGGTTCACCGTGCACGCTGCCCTTCTTGAATACCAGCGACACCATGACCGGCACCAGCATCAATGCCACGATCAGTGCACCGGCCAGTGCGAAACTGATGGTGTAGGCCATGGGCGAGAACAGCTTGCCCTCCACGCCCTGCAGCGTGAACAGCGGCAGAAACACGATGATGATAATGGCCACCGCGAACACGATCGGCCGGGCGACTTCGCGCGATGCTTCCCCCACCAGGCGCAGCATGGAAACATTGTCTCCGGAGCGCGATTCCAGATTGCGGAAGATGTTCTCGGTAATCACTACCGAGCCGTCCACCACCATGCCGATGGCAATGGCCAGGCCCCCCAGGCTCATGAGGTTGGCGGACAGGCCGATCAGGTTCATGGCGATAAAAGCGATCAGCACGGAAAGCGGCAGACTGGCGACCACGATCAACGTCGAGCGCAGATTGCCCATGAACAAATACAACACAACGAGCACCAACAGGGAGCCGGTCAACAACGCGCCCTGCACGGTGCCGATGGCCTGCTCTACCAGACTGGCCTGGGAATAGAACGGCGATATTGTCAGGCCGTCCGGCAGCGAGGCATTGATCTCGGCGATCTTGGCCTCGACGTCGGCGAGAACTTTCTGGGTATTGGTGTCGATGAGTTTGAACACATAGCCGCCGGCGGATTCCTCGCCGTTGGCTATTTGTGCCCCGCGCCGGATGGCGGCGCCGAAACCGACTTCGGCGATGTCGCCGACGGTGACCGGCGTGCCGTCATACTCGGCCACGATGATGTTGCGGATATCGTCCAATCCCTTTTCGCCGGAATCGACCCAGCCGTAGCCGCGGATGATGTATTCCTCGCCTGTTCGGTTGATGAACGAGGCCCCGACGTTGCGATTGTTGGCAGCCAGCGCCTCACGGACATCGGCCACGGTCAGATCGCGCGCCAGCAGCGCGTTCTGGTCGAGCTTGACCTGGTATTGCTTTTCGTAGCCGCCGATGGACAGCACCCCGGTCACCCCCGGCACCGTGCGTAACTGCGGCTTCACAATCCAGTCCTGGTAGGTGCGCTTCTCCATCAGCGAGTAGTTCTCGCCTTCCATCGTGTAGAACAGGATGCGGCCCAGGCCAGTGGTGATGGGTCCCAGTTGCGGCTCGCCCAGCCCCGACGGAATGCCGCGGCGCGCCTCGGCCAGGCGTTCCAGCACCAGCCGGCGGGCGAAATAGATGTCGGTGCCGTCCTCGAAATAGATATCGACCCGGGACAGACCGAAAATGGACGTCGACTGCACCTTGTCCAGTTGCGGCAGGCCGTACATACTGATTTCGATGGGATAGGAGATGAGCGTCTCCACATCAACCGGCGACAGACCCTCACTAGCCGTATAGACCTGCACCAGGGCGGGGGTGGCGTCCGGATACGCATCCACCGCGAGCTGTTGGTAGGAGAAATAACCGCCGATCGCCAGCGCGACCATGGCCACGAGCACCATCAGGCGGTTCGCCAGCGCGTAGCGAACAATTGCATCAATCATGGATGGCTCCTCAGTGGCTGTGCGCGGCGCTGCGGCCGCCGGCCGTCATCGCCGAAGCCAGATCGAAAGACCCGCGGGTGACAACGGCATCGTCCGCATTCAGGCCTTGCCGTATTTCGACCTGACCACCGCCTTCTTCGCCAAGCGTCACGGGCACCGCGCGGAACGCACCGTTTTCTTCGCCGGGGACGAACACAATGTCGCGTTCGCCCATGCTCTGTACCGCATCGACGGGCACCAGGGCGAAATTGCGTTTGGACTCGGTTTGTATGCGCGCCGTGCCGAACATGCCGGTCTTGAGCACGCCGTCCGGGTTGTCGACCGTGGCGCGCACGCGCACCGTGCGGCTTTGCTGGTCGAGTTCGGCCGATATCCAGCCGACCTCGCCGGTGAACGTCTGCCCGGGCAGCGGCCGAACGGTCAATTTCATCGTCAACCCGGTTTGCAGCCGCGGCAGCGATTGTTCGCCGGCTTCGATGATCACCCACATGCGGCTGTTGTCGACCACATGTACGGGCGTTTCGTCAGCACCGACGCTCTGGCCGGGCACCAGATCGCGCTGCTGGACCGTGCCCGCCATCGGCGTGGTCAACGCATAGCGCGACAGGCGGCTGCCCTGACTGGCGCTGATCGAGCCGATAGCGGACGCGTCCATGCCATAGAGTTTCAGCTCGGCGCGCGCGGCGTTGCGCTCGGCCTGCGCCTGCCGGTACTTGGCGCGCGACTCCAGTAGTTGCGCCTCGCTGATGATCTGATCGTCCGCCAGTTTCTGATTGCGACGATACGCGGCCAGCCGGGTCCGGTACCGGGCATTGGCGGTCAGATAGGTCGACTTGGCCTGACCCAATTCGACACTGTCGAGTATCGCCACGGTCTCGCCGGCCTCGACCTGATCGCCCAGGTCCGCGGTCACCTTGATCACCTTGGCGCTCAGACGAGGGCCGATACGCGCGACCCGGTCGCTGTCGAACGCCACGGTTGCCGGCGCGCTCACCACCGCGGCCGCGCTCCCGGAACCGGCTTTCGTCACCTGGATATCCAGCCGCGCGAGTTGATCGGCGCTCAGGTGTACCCGATCGGGCGACTCGCCCGCGTGTTCATCCTGGCCTTCAGGCTCGCCCGCTTCAGCGTGCTCCGGCCCATCGCCGGAATGCTCGTCGCCGGCGTGTTTTTCCGGCTTTGTTGCCGCGGCGTTGTCGTCGGCCCCGGAGGATGCGTTATCACATCCGGACACGCCGGCGATGGCTAATGTAGAAACAATCAATAAGGCAATGGGATATTTCATTGGTCGGTCTCCGGCGCGTTCGCGCCATTGGCCATGACCACCAGCCCGCCGGTGGCGCGCTCGAGGTCGGTGCCGGCCGTGATCAGGGCATCCAGCGCGTCGAGATATTCGCGCCGTACGTCGATGAGGTTGTTCTGGGCGGTGGTGATCGCCGGCGCGCCGACCTGCCCGGCGGCAAACGAGCGCCGGGTAAGTTCCAGCGTCTGGCGGGCCGAACCCAGCACGGCATCGTTGAGGGCGGCGACCTGCGCGCGGGCGGCGCGATAGTCTGCCTTCGCGCCCAGCACCTGCAGCCGCACTTCGCGCTGCAGATTGTCCTGCTCCAGACGCGCCTGGCCGAGTTCGGCTGTGGCGGTCTTGCGCTCGCCTTCGTAGCGGTGCAGCAGCGGCAGATCGAAACCGATGCCGCCGCCGGTAATGTCTTCACCGCCGCTGCCTTCGCCGCCGGCTTCCTGTCGGTAGAAGCCGAACACGGTCAGATTCGGCACGATCTGGCGGCGCGCCAGCGACAGCCGTTTCTGTGCCGCAAGCACGCGTCGGGCGGCCGCGTCGAGATCGGACCGGCGCGCGACCGAACGCTGTAGCAGCGTGTTCTGCGACGGCAGATTCAACGGCGCAAAACCGAGTTCGCCCCGCAACGCCAGCCGGCGGGCGGGATCGATACCCAGAAGATCACTCAAGGCCAGCCGGGCCTGACGCTCGCGGTTGCGCGCCCGGGCCAGCAGCGCGCGGGCCCGGCTTTCACCCAAGGCCGCTGCATTCGTCTCCAGCCGCGTCCCCGCGCCCGCATCCAGACGCTTCTGGGCATACGCGGCGAGCTGTTCGTTGGTATCGACCACGCGTTCGGCGGTGGCGACAGCTTTTTGTGCCACCAGAACCGACAGGAACGCCGCCCGCGTGCGGGCCTTGATGGCAGCGTTCAGAAACGTGTAATCCAGCCGAGCGGCGCCAAGTTCGCTCTCGGCCGCGGCCTCACGCAAGCCACCCTGGCCGGCGATCCAGAGCTCCTGGCTCAGCGTGATGCCGATATCGGTCGCGGAATTATTGGCCGATGTCCGCTCGCCGGCTTCCAGTTCCAGGCGCGGGTTGGACGGCACGGCGACATCGGCGTGAATCGCCTCGCCGGTCAGGCGCTCCACACGCAGCCGGGCGGCCCGCACGGCCGGGTTGTATTGCGCCGCCCAATCCAGCGCGGCGGCAAGTGTCAGGGGTTGCGGCAACTGAGTTACCGCGGCGGCGGGCACAGCCGCCCATAACAGGCACAGGCCGATAACGGCCGTGCCGAAAACAGAACAAAAACGCATTTCGAGTCCTCATGGCATCACAAGGAAACGCTGACGGCGTCAGAGTTTCCCGAACACACGCGGCATTCGCGCCGCGTGACGCACGCAAAAGGACTCAGGCTATGGGGGGTATGAAAGGCGGTTCGGGTGCGATCGCCAGATGCGCCGAGGCGATATGTCCGACATCGCGATTGGCGTTGACGGCATACGGCGATCCCGCTTCGCGCGGCACGGCCAGCAGATGCGCGCCGGCGTGACAGCAATGATCGCAATTATCGACAGCGTCGCCGTCGTCATGCACATGGCCATGGGCCGCACTGGCCTCGGCCGTGTCGGTCGCGGCGGCGGGTATGTCCACGTGCCCGGCCCACGCCAGTCCGTTGGCGACCACACAGAGGATCGCCAGCAGATGGATAAAACGACGCAGGGATCTGGACATGGCGCGCAGCGTATCAGCAAGTCTGCCTCGGGACCAAACGACTCGGATTGACCGAAACCGATGCGTGCGCGTCTGTGCAAGATCGCCCTGGGCCGCAGTCAGCCGATGGCGGAACTGGCCCGCACTGTGCTGGAACAGGGCGTCATTTGAGTGCAGCGCGGTTTATTGCGGTGCAACGCGACTCCGGAACGGATGCCTTCGCCTTCAGTAGCGGACCTGATTTTAATATTTATTTCAGATATTTATTGATTGGCCGCAAGAGTTGGCACGCTTTCTGCTGGAAAACACCCGATTGAAGCGTCTGCGGTCCTGGATCAACGGCGATCCGGCTTAAACCAGCGCATGGGCCCGCTACACGCTTTCCGACAACCGAAGTGCCGGACAACGGCGTCCGTTGCCACCGACGCTGCACAGCCGATATCCGCACGCCAACCGGGCACCGCCACCCGAAACGGAGCGACCTCGTGAACACACACAAGGTAGAGCAACTGATTATCGCCACCGTCGGATTCTTCTGGTGTTTTCTGATGTGGTTCGCGACCGCGGCGTTCAGCCCGAGCATTGCCGACAAATATCACCTGACCATCGCCGCCCTGGGCCTGCTGGCCAGCTCCGCACTGTGGATGGCGCCGGTCGGGCGGATCGCGGCCGGCTGGGCCGCCGACCGCTTCGGTGCACCGCGTACCTTTGCCAGCATTCTGGCGGTATGCGGTGTCGTGTCGATCGCCTCGGCGTTCACCGAGAACTACACGCTGCTGTTCATCGAACGCGTGCTCGTGGCCATTGCGGGCGTGGCCTTCGTGGTCGGCATCCAGCATGTGTCCCAGTGGTTCGACGATTCGGAAATCGGCACCGCCGTGGGCCTCTATGCCGGTACCGGCAACGTCGGCGCCGGCGTCGGGGCGTTGCTGCTGCCGCGCATCTTCGGTACCGATTACCAATCCGCCTTTCTCTGGCTCGGCGTGTTCGCGCTGTTGCTCGCCGGCTGGTACCTGTGGCGCGGGGAAGCCGCCCGCGACGAACACAGCCGTAGCGGGACCGCCAGACGCGCCGGTGACTGGCGCGGCACGGTGTTCGTCTGGAGCCGCTATATCGCGATCGCGCTGATGCTGGCGTATGCCATGTCCTTCGGGCTGGAAATCGCGCTCAACGCCTGGCTGCCGGGCTATTTCTCGCAGGGATTCAACGAGGCCATTCTCGCGCTCGGCTTTACCGGTGTGGCCGGTGTGCAGTTGGCGGCCGGTACGTTCGCCGCGGTGCAAAGCTTTACCGCGTCGCTGTTTCGGCCATTCGCCGGCTTCATGTCCGACCTGTTCCAGCGCCGCGGCTGGACGCCGCTACCGCTGGTGGCCCGAACGCTGCCCTACGCCCCGCGCCTGCACTGGCTGGGAATCGCGCTGATTCTGATCACCCTCGCAATGATCATGCTGACCGTGGCCGGCCTGTCCGGCTCCTTGCCGGGGGCAATCGTCGCGCTGGTGGCGCTGGGCGTGTTCATCAGCTTCGGCACCGGCGGCACCTTTGCCCTGGTTCCGCTGCTGTTTCCGGAGCGGCCGGGTGTGGCCGCCGGCTTCATCGGCGGCGTGTCCACGGCGGGCGGCATCGTCTATCCGCTGATATTCGCGCAAACCGCGGGTATCCACACGGGCTACGCGTACGCCGCCATCTTTATGTTCGTACCGTTCGTGCTGTTCTATTTCTGGGCCGCCCGCCACGAACGCGATCCCGCCGCCCACGGCATCGGCTATATCGCGCCGGACGAAGAATCCGGCGCGGCAACCCGCATGGCTCAGACCCAATCCGAGGTTTCGCAATGAGCGACGACATCGTTTCAAACACGCAGTCCGCTGCCGCCGAGGGCGACTACCGCTGGTACAAGTACGGCGTCGCCACGCTGATCGCCGAGATGGTGATCGCGGTCTGCGTCTGCGGTTATTCCCTCTATATGGCGTTTGCCGGGCTCGGCGGGTTCCCGGGCAAGTAGCAACGGACACTGACGGAGACAGACCCCATGAGCGACAAACTACCCCAGCAGAAACAGGATCTGGTCGTGATCGGCAACGGCATGGCCGGCATGCGCACGGTCGAGGAGATGCTCAAACTCGCGCCGGAACACTACAACATCACCGTGTTCGGGTCCGAGCCCTACGGCAACTACAACCGCATCATGCTCTCGCCGCTGCTGGCCGGCGACAAACAGCTCGACGAGATCATGATCAATACGCGCGAGTGGTACGCGGACAACGACATCACCCTGCATGCCGGCGACGCAGTGGAAAGAATCGACCGCAAACGCCGGATCGTTCATGCCGCCTCCGGCAACGAGGTGCCCTACGACCGATTGCTGCTGGCGACCGGCTCCAACCCGTTCGTGATTCCGGTACCCGGCACCGAGCTGGACGGCATGGTCACGTTTCGCGATGTCGACGACGTCAACGGCATGCTGTCGGCCGCCCGGGACCAGCAAAAAGCGGTGGTCATCGGCGGCGGCCTGCTCGGCCTGGAAGCCGCCAACGGGCTGATGAAACAGGGCATGGAAGTCACCGTGGTGCACCTGCTGGACGCCCTCATGGAGCGCCAGCTCGACGCCCCGGCCGCCCAGCTGTTGCAGCAATCGCTGGAAGAACGCGGCATGGCGTTTCGCATGGAAGCCCAGACCGAATCCATCCTCGGCAAGAAACGGGTCGAGGGCGTGCGCTTCAAAAGCGGTGAAGAGATCAGCGCCGATCTGGTGGTCATGGCCGTGGGTATCCGCCCCAACACCGAATTGGCCCAGTCCTGCGGCCTGCACTGCGACAGGGGTGTGGTCGTCAACGACACCATGCAGACCTACGACCCACGGATCTACGCGGTCGGCGAATGCGTCCAGCACCGCAACGCCACCTACGGGCTGGTCGCGCCGCTCTGGGACCAGGCCAGGGTCGCAGCCACCCATCTGGCCGAGATCGGCTCCGGCCGCTACGAGGGTTCGGTGACCTCTACCAAGCTCAAGGTCACCGGCATCGACCTGTTTTCGGCCGGCGATTTCGTCGGCGACGAAGACACCGAGGATCTGGTGTTCCAGGACCCCCGACGCGGCGTCTACAAACGGCTGGTGGTCAAGGACGACCGCATCAGCGGTGCGGTGCTCTACGGCGATACCGCCGACGGTGGCTGGTATTTCCAGCTCATGCAGGACGGCACCGATATCTCCGAGATGCGCGACAAACTGCTGTTCGGCCGCGCTTATGCCACGGGCGATGCCGCAGTCAACGATGCCGGCGTCGCCTCGTTGCCCGACGACGCCCAGATCTGCGACTGCAACGGAATCTGCAAGGGCGACATCGTGTCCGCGATTGCCGAACACGATCTGACATCCGTGGCTGCCGTCGGCCAGCAGACCAAGGCCGGGACGTCCTGTGGCTCCTGCGAGGGTCTGGTCGCCGAGCTGGTCGAGCACACCCTCGGCGACGATTTCGAGGCCACGCCGGCAAAGAAGACCGTCTGCGACTGCACCGAACTGGACCACGACGAAGTCCGGACCGCTATCCGCGAGCAGCATCTGATCACCACCGCGGCGGTGCGCGAGGCACTGGACTGGACCCATCCGGACGGCTGCGCCAAGTGCCGTCCGGCGCTCAACTATTATTGCGTCGCCACCTGGCCCGGCGAAGCCGAACACGAGGATGCCTCGCGCTTCATCAACGAACGCGCCCACGCCAATATCCAGAAGGATGGCACCTATTCGGTCATCCCGCGCTTCATGGGCGGTCAGACCAGCGCGAAGGAGCTGCGCGCCATCGCCGATGTGGTGGAAAAATACGACATCCCCTCGGTCAAGGTCACCGGCGGTCAGCGCCTGGACATGCTCGGCGTCAAGAAGGCCGACCTGCCCGACGTCTGGCGCGATCTCAAGGAGAAAGGCGATCTGATCTCCGGCCACGCCTATGCCAAGGCCCTGCGCACGGTCAAGACCTGCGTGGGCAAGGAATGGTGCCGTTTCGGCGTGCAGGATTCGACCACCCTGGGCGTGGAACTGGAGCAGCTCACCTGGGGCTCGTTCATGCCGCACAAATTCAAGATGGCGGTGTCCGGCTGCCCGCGCAACTGCGCCGAGTCATCGATCAAGGACTTCGGCGTCGTCTGTCTGGAATCCGGGTACGAGCTGCAGGTGGGCGGCAACGGCGGCACCAAGCTGCGCGGCGCCGATGTGCTTTGCCGGGTGAAAACGCCCGAGGAGGTCAAGCAATACTGCCTGGCCTTCGTCCAGCTCTACCGCGAACAGGGCCATTACTTCGAGCGTACTGCGCCCTATATCGAACGGGTCGGACTGGACCTTATAAAACAACGCATCGTCGACGACGCCGAAGGCCGCGAACAACTCAGGCAACGCTTCCTGTTTTCGCAGGAATACGCTCAGACCGATCCCTGGGAGGAGCGCGCCGGCGGCGGCGCGAAGCACAAGCAATACATCCCGCTCAAGGAGGTGGTGTGATGGCCGCGGTCGCCGAAAAACAACACTGGGTGGAAATCGGCGCGCTGACGGATATCCCCGTGCTCGGCGCCCGCGTGGTGCAGACACCGCAGGGCGATATCGCCGTGTTTCGCAATACGGCCGATGAGGTCTTCGCACTGCGCGACCAGTGCCCGCACCAGGGCGGACCGTTGTCCCAGGGCATCGTCCACGGCCAGTCCGTCACCTGCCCGTTGCA
>Ga0206123_10000313_pt1 | contig 48620 bp, 63 predicted proteins | sample Helgoland_Spring_2_FD_160086 | JGI IMG/M metagenome (GOLD analysis project Ga0206123, IMG submission 160086) | Pelagic subsurface seawater microbial communities from Kabeltonne, Helgoland, North Sea - Helgoland_Spring_Bloom_20160316_1 | ecosystem: Environmental > Aquatic > Marine > Epipelagic ...
CTCGTCAATTAGAAATCCCTCAATTCAATAATTACAAAAATGGCTATCAAATACCAATGTATGATAGGCAAGCCCGATTCCCTTCTCAATACGATTCTAATGGAAACCAAATAAGAATAAATACCGATGCTAAAGTATATGTCGGAAACATTTACAACTCTAATGCCCGATTTACTTACGAATCATGGAAATACCCTACTCTTAATTGGAAGTTTGTCGCCAAACAAAGAGCGCAATATCCGATTGATATGGCGGCAGGGGTTTATGGAAAGTCCTATCAAACCTCTATTCAAAAAGAACCTTTAACTCCCGACATGAAGGGAACTCCGTTTGCTTACTTAGAATGGGGGCTTAGTTTGGCTTTGAAACATTGGATGGAATTGAATCCACAGGTAAAATACATCACTTACAAGGATGGTCGCTACGGAAGAAAAGACATTCGTTATTTGAAAGACCTTCCTCCTTCCTTTACAAAGGGATGGCCTGTGTATGGTGGAACTCAAATACCTTATACTCAAATGACTCATAGAAAAAAGGTATATATGCGCCTTCCCGATAAATCCGTTGTGGATAAGCAAGCCAAAGAAGCATTTAATTACTTTGTCATCCTATGGAAAGAATATCTCAACGCTCAAATGATTGAAATTTATTCACAAGAAATCTTGGCTGACTATCAAAAAGGCGTTCAAGAAAAGGCTATGTGGGCTAAATTACAATCTTCGGGTAAATTGAAAGAGTATCTCATGGAACAGTTTGACAATAAGCGAAGGGTAAATCCGCCTGTTGGTTATGTCAATTTCACAAAGGCTATGTGGGAAGAATGGAAAGAGGTTCAATTGAAAGGAGTCATTGATAGACACAATGCGCTCATGTCTAACTTTGAGAGCCGAATGTCGTGGTTGTAAGCCATTTTCGTTTTACGGGCTTAACTTGATTTTACTTCAATACATCGTTTTTGACTTTTTGACTTAACGCTGTGAACAAAACCTTTATTAACCCGTTTCTGTCGTTGGAGAAACATGAGCAACCGAGCCATCCGACGAGAACAACTAAATTTTGACCCACTCTATGCTGACAAGCAGGGGTGCATCAACCAACCACTTAACGATATTATGATTGCCGACATGAGTGTGTGGGAATTTCTTCAAGAAGCCAACAACCTATCAATTGAAGTGGGTGGAAAACAGGCTTACCACTACCGTCAAGAACTTACTAACAAAATAAGCGGAAACCATCATTATCAAAACCTTCAAAGTAATGTTCACCAAATCGGTGCTTTTATTGTGTCCGAAACACTTGAAAAGGCACTTACTCCCGCCCTTCGTCAAGACCTTTATGACTTCGCCCTCATCATGCGTGATGAGTTTGCTAAATTGGGTTCAACCACTTACAACCTCCATCCGAATCATCAAAATTTTTCTCAAAAATACCGTGATGCTTATGATGGAATGATGGGTCTTCTTTCCGATGTTGCTACCTCCACAAAGACCCGACTTAACTTACATGGAAACACTATTCACCCTCGCTTGTATGAAGGCTACCTTACAGGCGGTGATGAAGCCTTAGTCAAGAACCGATGTTTTGACACACCTATACTATCTTTCTTCAATATGAACATAACGGCACACATTCCTTATGGAAGTTTCCAATCTGCACCTTACAACAAAGTCAAACCCGCCGATTTAAGTTTCATCACAAAGTCTTTCACCGATGTTGAAATCAAGGAAATTTTGGAATCAATGTTGGAGAAACAAACAACCCTCTATCTTGAAATTGCCGCACTCCATGAGTTTGCTCTTGCGAACCCTCAAGTCAATTCTTTCGGTCAATCTTGGACTTCACGCAACCGTTCCGAAGATTGCTACTTCAAGCAGACTTTTGACCAAGTTTCTAAGAAAAACACCTTTGTTTGTGCTTTAATGTCCGATATTTTCCCAAAGCACACTCCAAACTTTGCCGAAGTTAAAACTGCATGGAAGCCTCAATTGGATAAAATTGTAGCCGACCTTAAAATCGCAGAACCTCTTTTGGGTAAAGCCCAAACACAACGAGAACAAAACGAAGCACAAGCCATCATAAATTGTCAAGTAGCAATTGTCAAAAAAATCAATGATATGCTCTCTAACGGTGGCGATGAAGAATTGGATGCGCTTGCGGTTATCTGTGGGTTTGCAGGGATTACAGGACAAAGCATGACTACCAATTACCCTGTTTCTTATTATCATCAAGGAATCGGTCAAGACCACACTATTTGGGTGAATTGGAACACCTTTAGCCAATATGGAATTGACTTGACTCAAATCCCATTGAATGATGCTCAACAAGCAATCGTTTTTACCCGATACCAAGAACGCCAAACTGAACTGACTCAAAATCACGCCCACCAATGCGCTCAATTGGCTCGTCAAATTGCTCGTCAAACCACTAATCACGATACTCAAATGGCGGCTCTCCGTGAATCTTTCGTTGCCTATCAAGCATTGGTTTGAATCGTCGGTGTCTTTAGATAACGGGAACGACTAAATGAAACTATGAGTGCCGTTCTTGACTTCCGTGATTTGCGGGACAAAGTTCTCGCAGGGGAAATGGATGAAGATGAGGAACCTGTGGACTCGGCATTAGGTTTGGAAGCCAAGCAAAAAGGAACGCTCGCCGCCCTTTGCCTATCTGCCGCTTCTTTCGCAATCTATGGTTATGATAAATTCGCTAACAAAGATGCCCCGATGTTTGAGGGTTCACTCTCCACCATTGTTTTGACCGTAGGTGGCTTCTTACCCCTCGGCTACGCTCTCGGAGGACTCAATCGTGGTATGGCCGCACAGACTGAAAAGGAACGCTATGAACGCCTCCTTGACGACTCCCAAGCCGTGATTGAAGAACAACAGGAAGAGATTGAATCAATGGAAGCCGAAGCGGAAGAGGAAAAAGAAGCGGAAGCCCAAGAGGATGATTACCGCTACGATTACCTTTCCGACACCGATTCCAAATTCCATTTACCATCAATCGGTTCTATCCCTGCCTTCGGTCAAGAAGGAGTCCTTTACAGACCTAAAGACACAGGGATGCTTTGGTGATTTTCTCCATAACGCATGGAGAATTGTTCATGGAGAGTATTAGATAGTGGCGTGGTCAAGGATAATTCATGTCCAAGACTACATTTTTAGGTTATGTCCCCTCCTTGAAATCTAAGCACGAAGCGACCATTGTTGGACACAAAGCAATTCAATCTAAAGGCGGTTCTATTCGTTATACCTTACAAGGTGAATATCAAGGCCGTAAAACCCTCCCTAAGACCGTTTCTAAGGCCGACTTTGAAGGTATCTATGGGTTTGATGCTAAAGAGGCCGAAGCGGTCATTATTTCGGGGAAAATGCCGAGAAATAAGGAGGAAAACAGAATCCACATTAAAGATGTAATGGAAAAAGACGGCTTTATTCCCAAAAAGATTATTGAATTCCATGATGTGATGGATATATCTTCGGTTGCGGCAGGGATTCCATTAGGTAAAAATTATTCAAATCATCACAAGTTTGCCGATACAGTAGGCAATCCTTCCCCTGCCTCCGTTGAACCCCCTGCACCTTCCGAGAAACCATTCCCGCAAGAGCCGTCAAATGAAAACTTTTCTGCTGAAATGATTGAGTGCGGAAACTGCGATGAAACTTTCACGATTGATGAGGGCTTGGATATTGGCGGAATTGACTATTGCGAAGAATGTTATGACACTCTTTCTGCAAAAGAAGAATCCGAAGAACCCGAAATAGAATACTACGACCATGTGGAATTAGAAGAAATTGATGGAAAACTCATAGTATCGCTCAATAACATCCAATTTTTTGAGGGTGATGCGGGAGATTTATTAGAAGATGTTAGAGCAAATAGTAATTGGGAATGGCTTACCGCAGACCAATTAGGTGCATTATCCGAAGCCGATGTGTTAGCAAGAGGCAGTTATAGTGATGATGGCGAATTTGAACCTGCGGAAAATGTTGTCTATGCCTATACAGATTATCAAATTAGCGATTGGTTTCAAGAATTGAAAGAAAATGGAGTAGTAGTGTTTAACGGATTCCCTGTTGAAAAATCCGAAGTCAAAGAAGCATTTGGATTTGGTAAGGAAGATGAAGAGGAAGAGGAAGAACCAAAAACTCAAGAATTCACAGTCGTTTTACAAGAAGGCGATAAATTAGAATTGACCGATGTTGAAGAAGAACAAGCCGCCCCTGATGACGAAAACACGGAAAAAGAGGCTGAAACTCTTGAAATCACAGATATTGATTGGGAAACTGATGACGAAGATGTGGATTTGCCCGCTTCGGTTCTCGTTCCATCATCCGTTGTGGAAGATGAAATTGCTGACTATCTTTCCGATGAATATGGGTTCTTGGTAAGAGGCTATGTTTTGAATGCGGAAACTTATGAAGCCGTTCAAGCAAAGGTCACTCGCCCTGTCAAAGAAGATGAAACCGAAGATGACGAAGAATCGGAAGGACTTTCCACATTGGCTAAGGTCGGTCTTGGTGTCGGTGCTTTAGCGGTTGGTGCGGCGATTTTTGGTGCGGAAGGAGAATACCCACAAGAATTTTTGGATGAATTCTATGATTTTGATTCTAACCCAACGGCTGATACTCAAGACGAAGAAACTCTCGCTATTGCTTACGCCGCATGGTTAGAAAGCAAAAGGAACGAAGAAAATATCCCTTACCAAGCCGAAACTGATTATACCGAAATTTATGGTGCAACAAGTGGTGATGGATATATCAGCCATGACCGAATTGATACCGAAGAACAAAGAACGGTTGAACTAAGACATGACAACCCCACAACATATTACAATTGGAACTCCCCGTATGATGTTGATGATACCGAGGTTGAAGATGCAATTGAGTCCGAACTCGGAGATGAACCCGGCGAAGGTAATTACGGTGCTACTGTTGAAGTAAGAGGTTCAAAATACAGCCAACAGGGACAAAAGTATGTGGATGTTGATGTTGATATGGACACCGACTACGGGGACAGCCGATTTATGGGCTTGGCGGCAGAATCTTTTGAAGCCGGAAATATGATGGTTAAACTACAAGAAGTGGATGGGGAAGCACCATATTACAATTGCCCTTATTGCCGAAATGAATTGACGGTTCTTGGTGGAAAGGGAGGAATTGTTGCGGTTTGCGAAAACGAAAGTAGGTGTAATGGTTTAGAAATTCCTCGTCAATACCTTGATGATTATGAAAAATACCATTGGTATGTCAATGAAAGAAGTTCTGCTGAAAATTTCTCCGCAGAATCTTTTGAAGCGGAAGGAATGACTCACGATGAGCAAGTAAAACATTACAATGAACTGCATCCATTGGAGAGAGAATTGGTGAACATTTGGGAAACCACTTACGAATTAGGCACTACAAGGGGATATTATCACGAAATCTTATCGGATTATGGGGTTCGTGGACTAAACCTACCTACTTGGAATGATAATCCCAATCATTCATCTAATTGGCCCCCCAATCCAAATTCTGCTGACATTAAGGGATTTTGGGATTCATCATATAACGAATGGCGAGATTCTATGGTTAAAAACGAATCTCGTTTCAAGTCACTTCCCCTTTTACAAGTTTCACTTCCTAAAAACGCTGAAAATTTCTCCGCAGATTTTTACTGCACTAAATGTGATGAAGGGTTTGATAGCATCACTCCGACTGATGAGGGACAATTTTGTGAGTCTTGTTTGCCCTCTTCCGCAATCGCACATGATGATATGGATGCAACAACACAAAAGGATGATTTTGGCGCAGACTCCAATTCCAAGAATCTAAAAATGGCTTTAGGAATTACGGCTGTTGGTATTGGACTTGCGGCTGTTCTTGGTAAAGAAAAGATAAAAACATTGTTTGACCGTTTTAGACTGTGAACGAAATCTTTATTAACCTGTAAAGGGGAGTAAAAAACATGAGCAGATTGAATGAGAAGTTTCTTTACAAGCGTGATTCCAAAGGCAAAATCCGTCAATGGAACGGATGGGTTGAAGCAGGTCAAGGTGGCCGATGGCTCATGTATGTGGAAACAGGTTTGCTTGATGGAAACAAGGTTAAGAACCGACCAAAGATTTACTATGCAGGTAAGCAAGGGCGAGATGCAAAAGGTCAATCCATGTTTGAATTAGAATCTAAGATTAACAAGAAGCGTGATGAGGGTTATTTTGATACCATTCAAGAGGCCAAAGACATTCTCGTTATCCTTCCTATGCTCGCTCTTGATTTCAACAAAAGAAGCCACAACATAGACTACCCCGCCATCGGTCAAAGGAAATTTGACGGTGTTCGTTCAATGGCTTCTCTAAATTCCGATGGTTCGGTTTCTTTGAAGTCCCGAAAAGGCAAAGAGTTTCCACACATGAACCACCTAAGACAACAAATTGCGAGTCTAAAGGGTATTCCCGATGGTGCATTCCTTGATGGTGAATTGTATTCCGATACACTTACTTTTCAAGAGGTTGTCGGTTTAGTCCGAAGAGAATCTTTGAAAGCAGGTGATGAGGATAAATTGAAGCAGATTTCTTACCGACTTTACGATATGCTTGACCCTAACAACCGTGATGCAGGTTTCCAAGACCGCTATGATACTTTGAAAACGATTCTCGGTTCCACACCACCTCAAAATCTCATCCTTACTAAAAACTTTGAAATAAGTGATAAGGCCGATGTTAAGCCCCTTCACGACCAATTTGTAAAAGAAGGCTACGAAGGCATTATGATTCGCAACAAAGACGGCGAATACGGCATCAACAAGCGTTCTAAAAATCTCCAAAAATTCAAGGAATTTTATGACCAAGAATTTCAAATTGTGGGCTACGAAGAAGGCAACGGAAATGCAAAAGGAACAGTCATTTGGATTTGTATGACTGAAAATGGCGACCTTTTCTCCGCCCAACCGAAAGGCACAGTAGCGGAAAGAACCGAATACTTCCAAAAGGGAGATGATTACATTGGTGCTACTCTTACGGTTCGCTACTTTGAAATGACGGATGATGGAATTCCCCGATTTCCGAAAGGTGTCGCTATCCGAAACTACGAATGATTGTTTTTAGATAGCAAGCGGTATAACATTTATCCATGACAAGTGGCTACAACATGGAATGCGACCCCGGCGCATTAGGTATGCAAAAGTGTTATGTTAATGTCAATAGCCCCACAGGATGCACCACAGGCACTCCCGGATGCACAACAACCCGTCAAGAAGTCATTGGAGATTCAGCGCAAGGACTTGTCACCAAAGCCCCCTCATCGTCTTCGTGGATGGCGTGGGTTCCAAATTTGATTAGTCTTAACCAAGATGGAAATGCCTATCAACCATACGGCCCTGCGGGTATTCCTTATTCATTAGGCGGTGGCTCATCCGTTAGATGGAGTCCTATGGGTCAAGATGGAAACCAAGCGTTAGCATATCTTGATAGCGCACCCGGCGCAGGGGCAAGAGAAGCCTATCAACAACGAACCTGTAATCCGCTTTGGTCAAATGTTTTTGGTTGCCGTGAAGGAAATGAAGAACAGACTGACCAAGAAATTCAAAGTTCGGGACAGACAGCAGTTCCGATTGAACAAAAAGGCAGAATTATATCTTCAAATTTAGCAAAAGGGGCTATTGGGGTTTCTGCTCTTGGATTATTATACTTTGGCTACAAGAAAATAAAGAGGTGATTAAATTCCCAACACAGACGAAGCAAAAAAGATTGAAAAGATGGCTTCCGCAAGTGCAGATGCCGCTAACGAACAAGCAAGACAAGCGTGGCGAGGATGGGTCATCCCTGCTGTCGGGTCTATGGCTTTCTTTTCGTCAATGCTTATCAACGGTTTCAAAAATTACAGGACTTATGGCTTTCCGACTCATGTTTTTAGCCGTAGTGATTGGGTGCTTATGGCCCTTCCTGTCGTAGTGGTTGTCGTTGCCCTTTCCGATATTGTTTTAGAAAATGGTGAGCCACAATGAAGAAGAATTTCCTCATCATTTCGGGAGTCACTTTTGGTGTCTTTTTTGCCGAAGCCTTAATTCATTACAATTATGGTATTTTAGAATCCAAAAATATGCCTTTCAAGTGGGAAAATTGGACTATGCCTAAAGGAAAATCTTTGGTAAAAATGGCCGCTATTGTTCTTGTTGCTTCTGCTCTAAGTGGAGTCATTATTGAAAAGGTTGAGCAACAGGTATAGATAGCAACGAACATAATCTTGATTTATGCAAGACGATGAGGATATAATTTCCAATGTCATTCATCGCAAAACAGCATTCATAGATGACCGAAAACGCTCACTTGGCCCCGAATACTACGCTAATAAGCCTTTTTGGGATAGGATGTGGGAACAAGAATGGGAACAATTTGAATTACATACGCAAGTGGAAGCCGATATAATTATTGAAATGGATATTATTCCAATGGTGTTTCCACAGATAGAATACAAAGACCAAATGTTAAACTTGTATTCTTATTCGGATTTCACCATGTTGCACAATCAAGGTATTTTCCGTTCTATGATATTTTTCATTGACCGCACAGGAAATTGGACTAAAAAAGTCGTTAAAGAAATGAAGACATACGGTTATGAACACCTTCAAACAAAAGAAAAATACCTACTTTTTAGGAGTGAAGATATATGAGCAAAAGTAATCTTTCAGCCATAACAGAACAAGAATTCTTAACATGGAGGCAACTGCTCGCCACTTGCTTGACAGTCATATTTTTCATTCAACTCATACCCTTTTTCGTCACACCGACTCCTTACATGGAGTGGATGCTTCTTGGTTTCACCGCCGCAGTTTCAACCTGTGCAGTAGTGGGGGCAATTCTTGTTCAATACAATGCTGACAAGGTAGCAAGGCTTTACAAAAGTGTATTTAACGCAGATTTTTACGAAACCATTGGATTATTCACTCAAATGCGGCAAATTGTTCTTACGGAGGCCCACGAAAACAACAGAAATGTTGAAGAAGAGTTAGCCGATATTATTCCTAAAGCCTACGCATTTTTCCGTGCATATCTTGACAAAGAAAATGTCATCCCTCCATCAATTGAAGATTTAGGAGTAGCACCTGCCCCGAAAATTGAGGATGATACGGAGTTATTTGTATGAATCGGGCCACCCTCGGATTTTTAATTTTATTTCAAATAGCGTGGACTTGGACATTAAGCCTTTATATCCGATTGGGTTGGGTATCGCCGTTAATTTACCTCCCCCAAATGTTGCGTGACATTGAATATCTTGGCGCATGGGCATTTATTCTTGACTTCATCGTTTTTACCGCCCTTTACTTCGTTATCAAACCCCACCTGTGGAGAAACAGCGATGCTATGGAAGATGCGTCGGAGGATGAACCTTTAGATAACAAGACCGACAATTAGGATTCATACGGAAGTGACATTATGGCTAATCAAGACCCACAACCTGAAATTTATACAATTCGTGCGAATTTTAACGCTGACACAACAGTTGGTGCAGGTGGGGCGGCAATTGCGGCTAACACCTCTCAAGTGACTTCAATTTACACAAACCAAGCAAACAACGAAGAAGTCCGTATTTACGGTGTTGCAGTTCGTGTGACTGATTCAGCAGGTGTCACTTCGGCGGCAGACAATGATTTCGCCCTTTCTATTCAAGTCGGTGCAAACAATGTTCCTTCTAACCAATTTGACATTTCTTGGTTGGCTAACAACATCGCTAACGGTGGAGGAATTCTTATGTTCCCATCTCCTGTCCTTTGTCTATTCCAACAACCTCTTTCAGTCACAGTCACCACTCGTTCAGCAATTGCGGCGGGTGCGGCGGCGGCTAAGAATCAAACAGTCGTTGTGGATTTAATCGGAGAATTGGCTATTCAAAAAGCACCTCCGGGTTATCGTGGCGTTTAATCAAATCGTTTAGATAGCAACACCAACAATCAAGCACTATGAGTATTCGCCGTCAATGCTACGAATGGCGAAATGTCGGCCAAACTCAAACTTTGTCTATTGGTTCTATCGGTGTCACCAATAATAATTACGATGATGTAATTCTTAATTCATACCCTGTTTCTGCTATCAATTACGATTTAGGCGGGGCTTCCGAAAAACAATTTTGGAGAGTAGTCCCCATTCAACCAAATCAAGTCGTGGATATTTTTAATGGTGACATAGGGAACAATCTTGATATTCCCGGTCAATTGAAAGCGTATCAGTTTATCGTTTTAGACGGAATTGCGATTTATCCCGAAACCTTCAATGCTCAAATAATTGTAAATACGACTCGTTATTTTCAAGACCCCGATAGAGTCCCCTCAAGAATGGGTGGAATAAGTGGTAATGTCGTTCCGTTCCCTAATGGAACTCCTACTACAAGTATTGCAGGTGGAATCGCTCAAAACAAGGGTGGTTTATTGAATTTTTTAGATGGTGGATTGAAGCCCCCTGTCATCATAAGACCCGGCGATAGATGGGCTGTGGAAGTCACAAATAATGGTGATATTTTCCCATTTGCTAACGGGACTACAAATCTTAAAACTGCTAAAGATGCTTTCGTCGCTCGTTGTTTTATCAAGTATTTACTCATTGATGGTGCAGACTGTATCGTGGCTCAAAGATTGATTGATTCGGGATGGCCTCTTACTGTTGAAAATCTATGGCGATACAAGCAAGACATCATAAAGACGCATTTATTTGCAGGTATGGCGGAATTGCCCGAAGAATTAGAAAATGCTAAAAGGAAGGTGTAATCATGGCGATTAGAAAACAGATTTACACATGGGAATTACTCGGTGACAATACAGATGGTAAAATTGCTAATTCCGTAGGCTATTATCCTCCTGTCGGTATTGAACACTCTATTCTTTATGGCGAGTATGGAAATGTTCAACCTGCTCGTCAAGCAGGGTTAGTGAAAGAAGATGAATTTGTTGTTATTGAAAAGATAGGTTCAACTCCCGGAATTTCCCCCTATAATTTTGTTGTTGATGCCGCTAACAATCTTACACAATGGACACCTAACATTTTCGCCAACATTATTATTGACACCACAAATTATTATCAAGACCCGCAAAATGTATGGTCATCGGGAGTGTCGGGTTTTGCATCACCATATCCTCGGCAAACGCAAGATTCACCTTATTATGACTTGTGGCCTCCAATTTATGTCCTTCCCGACCAAACTGTTGATGTGCGCTACACTATTTTTAACGATATTCAATTATCGGCTGAAAGTGATTCATGGGTAAATATCCCTCAATCAACTTTGTTAGCCGCCGTCTATGTTGAATATACAAATTTTAGTGGAACGGATGCGTTGATGGCTCGTAAATTGATGAATCTTGGAATACCTGTCAATGTTAGCACGGTGGAAAGTTATCGTCAATTATTGTTAAAGAGTAAAGGATTAGAAACAGATACTTTTGACTTCTATCTTGAAGCCATGCGAAACGAGCGTAAGAGAAATAAGAAGGAAAGGAAAAGTCAAGGGGTCGCTACACTAAATGATTATGAGAGTGATGTGTAATGGTTCACCGAAATTGGGATGACGAACCCGAACCTTTGATACCTTTTTTGACAATTTTGATGGTTATTGTTGTTATTTTGTTATTTTTGTAGTAGTTCAGGTGCTATACGACGGCCCTGATGCACTAATTCAAGAAGAAAAGAGCGAACACCTTTAGATAACAAGACGGATAATGTAAAGCCATGCCTTCGTCTAATTCGGCCAATCCTTACGAGGCTCGTAGGAAGAAAATCAATCCTTACAATAAGACTCAACAAGCCCTGCAAACAGGTTATTCTCAACAAGGAGATAATGTTGAACCCAATCCGTTGCCTTATTCGCAATTGAACAGACCCGGCCACACTCAAGAGTCCAAAGTGATTCGTGAAGGTCTTGACCCTACAATGTATGATAGGAAAACTCAAGTTCCTGTTTCACTTGGAAATCAAGAAACGGCACTTTTCACATCAGTCTATCCGTGGTTTTTAGTCCCACGACCTACTTCTGCGAATGTCATTCAACGCCAACGATTCAATTTTGATGCGGCAACGGGCGGAACGAATCTTGATTCGGGAGAATATGTTGATGTTTGCGTTTTGAATGTCACAAGAGCCGAAGGGACTGATGCTTCCGTCACACCACAGGCATTTACAGGAACTCCACCTCCACCTCAAATCCCTGCAAATAGTCTTGTTAATAATCCCGAATCAATAAATCCTAATTTTAATCAACAAGCGGGAACGCCTAATGCCCCAATTCCGGGCGGTGCAGGTTCAACACTTGCGGGAACTGTCGGAACCTTTGTCCCCGCATCAATTGGAGAATTTTACAAGATTCAATCCTTCGGCCACTCGGAAGCAACTTCGGGTGCGGCAGGTATTTCTTACCAAATTTGGGTTGATGGAACACTATTGATGGAATGGGCAGACTTCCAATGGTCGCCTGTGACTCCTAAGCGTGATATGTGGAATTTTGATGTTCCCGTTTTCGTTGAAAAACAAATTGTTTTGCGTGTTATCAATACTTCGGGTGCGGATGTGACAACAGGAACTTTGGAGGCTTGCTTTGCGGGTTGGTCGGAACAGAAAATGGGCTTCTTGGAAACAGATAAGGTTCAAATTCAAAATGTGGCTAACTGATGGTGATGCAAGATGGGAAATATCTATACAGGTTCTAATTCGGGCAAGGCAGGTCTTGAAGTTTCCGATATTGCCGATGGTGGTTCTGTTGATGCTTTTGGAATCACTAAAATAAATGTTTCCGATGGAACCGTCACTAACAATGGAAATGGTGTCATTACATTAACCACAGGTGGTGGCGGCGGAGGTAGCGGAACAGTCACTTCGGTTGAAGTCGCAGGTGGAACAACGGGTTTAAGCACAAGCGGTGGCCCGATTACTACAAGTGGAACAATCACTATCACAGGAACGCTCAATGTAGCCAATGGTGGAACAGGCGCAACCTCATTAACCAATGGTGGAATACTTATCGGTTCGGGAACGGGGGCTGTCACGGCCACATCTCAACCAACCAACGGTCAATTGTTAATTGGTTCAACAGGTGCAGACCCCGTTGTGGCTAATTTGACGGAAGGAACAGGGATTACAATTACAGAAGGCGCAGGGACACTTACTATTACTGCCGACAACAATGGAACAATGAGTAATTTTCGGATTACGGATGGTTCTAATTCCGAAGTGATTACGGATGGAGAACCTATTACCTTTACAGGAGGGACAGGATTAACTTCTGTCGTTTCGGCTACACCCAAAACCGTCACGATTGATTTAGACGATACTGCCGTCACCGCCGCCTCTTACACCAACGCTTCCATTACTGTTGATGCTCAAGGTAGGCTAACTGCGGCTTCAAGTGGAACTGCCCCTGCTACGGGAACGGGAACAGCAAATCAAGTCGCACTATGGAGTGGTGCAAGCACACTTACAGGGGATGCAGGTTTAACCTTTACTGATACGGGAACGGTTCAAACTTTCTTGGTATCGGGAAGTGAAGCAAGAATGCAAGCCCAAGACACTACGGCGGCAGTAGGAAGTAGGGCTACGATTACACTTGACCCATCCGTTCCCGATGGAACAGGTGGCCTTGCTATGTTTTGGGGGATTGATTCAAATGTTGAGTTATACATGAAGATAGGTGCTTATGCGGGTGGAAACAATTTTGAAACCAAAAATCGGGATTTTAGAATCTTTGGTGATACAGGAAATCTTTATGTTGCTGACCAATCGGAATTAGCAACAGGAATCGGAGGCATTTATGAATTGACAACAGCATTACCAACGAGAACTTTGGATGTTGGAATAGAAGATTCAAGCACAAACACGGTTCTAAACATTCTCGGATTAACAAGACAAAGTTCGGGAACACCCGCCGCAGGTATCGGAGTCGGTATGGATTTCGTAGTGGAAACTTCGGCAAATAATAATGAAATAGGCGCAACCATTGAAGCCATTACCAAAGATGTTTCAAGCACTTCGGAAGATTTTGATTTCGTTTTCAAATTGATGGCGGGTGGGGCTACTGCGGCTGAAAAGATGAAGATAGAAAGCACAGGTGCAATTACTTTCAACCAAGAATATACCTTCCCTGTTGCAGACGGAAATGCAAGCGAGTTTTTACAAACAGACGGTGCAGGTAATTTATCTTTTGCGGCAGGTGGCGGAGGCGGGACACCCGCAGGTGGGGCTAACGAGATTCAATTCAATTCCAACCCCGCAGGTTCTTTTACTGCGAGTAGTGCTTTGACTTTCAACTCGGCTACTACACCCCCTACACTTACTGCGGGTTCGGCTTTAGGAACGGCTACTGCATTCTCCCAAGCGTCGGGTGAACAATTAGCAGTTCCCCCATTCACCCAAACACCGGGAGGGAACATTACCTCCAATCAATCGCAAATATCATTGGGCTTTGATGCAGGATTCGCCGCCCTCTATGAAATACATGGACTCAAATTACAGCCTACGGATTACCAAGTCAAAACAGGAAAAACTACGACTCAATCATTCGGTCAAACTCAAAACACAATCACAGGATTAGGCGGAGGGGCGCAAGTGGTTGATTGCTACCCATCTCAAGGCGGTTTAATCGTTGTCACAGGTTCGGCTACGGCTATTACAGTCAATTTAACTCTTGGTCAATTTGCCGCACCACTTAGTTCTTATGATAGTGGCGCATTCCCTCAACAACCTCCTGTCGGCACAGCACCGACGAACACATCAAACTTAGCGGGATATGGAACATGGGCAATAGGCGACCAAGTGACCGTTTTAGCCAATTTGACCGTAGGACAAACTCCGAACATCACAGTTCGCTCTTATAACTCAACGCAAAATGGTTCGGTTGGAGTCCCTTCAACTGCCGCAACAGCCGTTCCTGCCGACGACCCTTCCGTAGCAACCAAAATTAACGGAGTGGATTCCTCAACAACGGGTGGTGGAGGAAAGGTAATCAATAATAATTTTACCGCTTTAACCTTCATTTTGTGTAATGACCAAACATCCACTTTAGGAGTATCTTGGGTTGCTATCGGGTGATTAACATGGGTGTGCCTATCATTGTCGGTGTTTGTCAGCAAGCCTCCACTCCCGACCCACCTGCAATTTCTTTTTCCATAAATCAAGTGCAAACAAATACTGTCAATTACGGAACGGGACTTGGCTCAACAGCAATTAGCCCATCACAGCAAGTTCAAGGAACACTTGATAGCAATAATTCTTGGGTTTGGCCTTCAAACACGCTTTTTACTATGTATGGCCCTGCACCGGGAGAAGATGTGCAAGTAAATCATTCATTCAATGTTCAAATAGATGCGTCGGGAATACCCGATTCTTCATTACCTACTGATGGAAATTGTCAAGTGAATTATGGTTTTACCTTTGATTCGGAAAGAACACCTGTCCGATTTTGGGATTTAGAATTTGAAGATATTTACAATGGTGGGAACTCACCCGCCGTCTTCACTTTTAACGGATTAGACCGAAGTAGGATAAATGGTGAAGGTTCGGCTCAACCATTACCTTCCTTAGTGGAAGCAAATGATTATTCTTTATTCACTCCAATACCCTCTTTTGAAGGTCAAGTCACAATCACAGTAGCCATACTTTTAGCCGATGACACCTTCATTCAGCAATCTCAAACCCTTCAAACTTCCGATTTATCTATTTCGGACTTCCTAAATGTTTGATTACATTTAGATAGTTTCAACCCCTATAAATTATTATGACCGACGATTTTCAAAGGATTGGATTGAACGAAAACGATGTTATTTTGCTACTTGAAATTTTGAATAATCTTTCCATTAAAGGCAAAGACACCGCCATTCAAATTGTGCGTATCATTATGGCTTTAGAACAATCTCTTCCAATTACCGAAGAGGAATAACATTGATATACCCGTTTTAATTATGGTGAAATCATGGGTTCAATGAATCAATCGGGTCGCCACAAGAAAGAATACATAACGGACAATCTTGACTTAAAGGTTTATCCTAAAGATTGTGTCCCCGAAGACCGACCTCATGGTTCATGGACAAATGGAGTTCAAGCATGGGAACGAGGTAAGAATGGTGCTTCCGACAAGGTTGTGGGTTGGTTTTATGCCCCCCGTCACCGAAACAAGGGTTGGAAAAACCGCAAGAGTCGTTCTATTTCAGTCCACGAAGAAGAGTGAAAGGTTAAGTAGTATAACTTGTTAGCCCTCTTCATGGAGAGAAAATACCAAGTCCGATTCCATTTGGCGAAGGGCGAGAATTACATGAAGTTTCAAGTGAAAGATTTATCCAATGGTGATACTTCTTACTACGACCCCGAACAGTATCAATTGGTTCTTTACGATTGCATCTTGAAGAATCAAAAGACGGCGGCTCAAAAAATCAATTGTGGTGCAAACAAAACCGTGTGTGCATGGGTAAGAGCAGGTCATGTTGTCATTCGTAATCTCGGTTCTCAATCGGAATATCCTTATGCACCCTCTTACGAAATCTCCTATAATCCAAGAGTCAAGCCTTATTGGTGTGATTTTGACGGAAATGATATGGACAACACCGAATGTGGAGAAATCCTCACGGCCAACCGTAAGTTATTCATCAACCCCAATTATTAGATAACAAGTGAAGGCATAATTCATTATGTCCGACTTAATCTCAAGTGGCGAAAGTGAAACCAAAGAAGCCCCTGCTACAACAGATTTCATGGGTGCGCTCAAATTCGGTGCTATGGCCGCAGGTGCAGTATTGCTTGTCTTAGGTCTTACATGGATGGATTTCTTTACGGCAACCCCCGATGGTTCTAAGCCAAAGAAGGCGACTGAAACCAAAAAAGACGAAGACACGGTTGCCGATTACGAAAAAGATTATCTTGACGAAGATATTTCCGAAGATGCACTTGATGAGCGAACTGTTGGAATGACAGGTTAATGAGAAAACTTCATATACAAGTGGTCGCCACCATTGACCATGACCTATGTTCACGGCCTCGGAGATGCACAAGAAAATATGATTTACTACGACGACACACCTAAAGAACCAAAATGCAGTTCTTGTGGTTGTGAAACTGAATATGACAGTAAAGACCGTGATGGGTCATATACCCTTTACATTTACATTTGCGTTGATGAAGATTGTGAAACTGAAAACACAATTGAAGAAGACCTTGACGAATACAACGACTGTTATTGAATTACGCTTCAAAATCCGAGAATTTCATTTGTGTATTTTCTTCATCCGAAGAGAAGGTATCGGCTACCCACGATGATACCAAACGGTATAGATTATCGGTATAATCATCGCATCCGTATTGCTCAATGATATATTCAATCAAACCATCGTATTTCTTAACCGACCCTTGATGCACCGTCAATATCAATTTGTGGTTGCAGATTTGGTCTTCAATTTCTCCTGTAAGTTGATTCTCGGCATCTTTCTTAATCACGGTGATGCACTTACCTGCAATTGGAACTCTCCGATAACTCGCACCACATTTTGTGCAACGGGTTTTCTGTTGTCCGTAAGCACGAAGATTACCTCTCATATCACGGATTAAATGTCGGTTAATCAATTTCCCTGCTTGAATCTTGTTATCAACGGCTCTAATCACAGTTCCTAACTCAAATTGTAAGAGCGTTTTCTCTTTCATGGATTCTAAGGTGTTGTAAGGGTTGTTTTTAGGCGATTGACAGGCATCGGTGGTAGTATGAGTGTAGCCGAACCCTTCAAAGGCGTTTAAGCCGTGTTCTAAGCGTGTTTCCACCGTTTCCACACCAAGACTCTTCGTAGCCTCTTTCGCAATTGGTCTTGTCATCGTTCCTTCATAGAAAGAAACGGGATATTTCCACATCGTATCAACATTCAATGCTTCTTTGTCAATCTCCGTAGGAATAATTGTGGTTGTTAAAATCAATGGGGCATCCATTAAGCCACCTCTAAATGCAGACAAAAATGACCTTGAAAAGTTCAGCAATCCGTCTAAAAGAAGTAAAATAGCGTCAATGTCGCCATCACAATTTCTTCTCTTGGCCGCATGGAAGTATGGGTGTCCGTAGTGTCCCTTAATATCAGCAAATCCAATAATTCTTGACAAGATTGCACCCGATGTGTGCGGGGCGATACCCATGATTAAATGACCGACTAAATCTTGATAGGTTTCACAATTGTAAAATCGTTCCATGTCGTAAAGGGTGACTAACAAATCATCCACATATTTTGTCGTATTAACTAATTTCTCCGTGCAATTCATTGGTATCACAACATCTTGAGGTTTCAGTTCAAGGACTTGGTTTTCATCATCACATTCATAGCCTAAATCCCTTGCCTGTTGAGCAGTAATTCCAATCTCTTTTGGCTTAAAATGGGTCATAGTAATATCCACCATATCAAAACGAATTGTCCCGTCACGGAAGGTTGAAATGTCGTTTTTGTGGCGTAAGATACCTTTAATCATGTTCTCACTTGTTTTCTCACGACTGTTCATTCCTTTAACCCCTTTCACTTGTGGATTAGAGCCTGTTTTTCTCACATTATCTTGAACTCCAAAAGTCATAACTTCGGAATCTCTATTTTCAACCTCATGGACTTTCTTTAGACTTTCTTCCCACAACATTTTAGGCGAAATTTCCTTCCACAATTCATCTTCTTTTCCAACCCATTCGTTGCCGTGAAATAAGGTTTCTTGATTACAACAGACTCCCTTACTTGTAAATTCTCCGCATTTTTCGCAGACTCTAATTCCTATTTGAATCGCATCTTCTCGTTTAGCGGCATCCGAAATCAATCGCTTAGAACTAACTTTATGTCCGACAGGAAACATGGTGTGAATTGGTGGTTTCATTTCTCTATGTTTTGAACCTTCGGGTTTTCCCATTCTCGCACCTATTCTGTAAGTGACTCTTGGGCGGAAATTGATGGCTTTTTTCAACGACCCCAACGCTTTCATCGCTAACAAGTTCTCGTGAGATGGTGACTTATTTCCACTTTTAACGGCGTGAATCAAAATTTCCGACCTTTTCCCAATTATCCTATATGCTTCCTTTGTCTTTTCCACATTCACACAAAGTCGGTAGCAAATTTCTTTTGCCTCATCATTCAAAATCACTCCATCTTCATTCAGCCCATCCAACAGGGTCTTGAAATCATTTTCATCAATGTCCGATAAGAACGGAACATAACAAGGTGCTAAGGGTAGTCCTAATTCAACCTGTTCCATAGCCTCTTCAAATGTTTCGGGATAAGTTAATCCCTTTTCAGCGCAGACTTGTTCAGCCCATTCTTTCACATAGGGGCTTTCAAGAAGGATATGGTTATTCTCTAAAAATTCACCCACAGGAACAAGGATTTCCCCTAAGTCCCAAATCTTTTCTATCTTGTAATCGGGGTCGGTTGGATATTGTAATTCCAAATCGTCAAAGTCTTCAATCGTTCTTGCCGAACCGTCTTTGAATTGAATGTATGGCCCATCAATTGAATCGCAAGGTGTTGCTACCGTTCCTTTTCCGGGTCGTTCATACTTCAATTGTGTTCCAATGATAACGAAGCCCGAAAGAGCCGTCATAGTAGCAGGGTGTAATGAAGTCGTAGCCAATCCCGCTAATCTTGACCGACCATAGCGTAGTCGGAATCCTCCTGTTTCCATAGGAAGTGAAAAGATAGGCCGACCTGCGAGAACATCGGAAATGAATTTGGTGTTTGGTTTAACCTTGTTATCAGTCCCTTTAGCCGAACCTTTAGCGAAAGGCCGTAGCCATTCCCACCCGTCTAATTTGAGAGCATCCACATATTTCAAAATCTTAGGTGCTTTGAGAACCAATCCCTCACAAACAACAAGAAGCATTCCCTCTCTTACTTTGTTCGTTTTAACTCTCGGTAAATCACGCTGTCCTGTCACTTCATTTCCCACACCTTCACCGTCAATATAAATGGGACAAGACTTGACAATGGTTTCAATTTCGGGATTAGATGGTCGGTGTTGTAATCCTCTTGCATACGCCCCCGTTTCTTCTTTATACCTCTCAACCTCTTCAAAAGACATAATTGGATTCTTCAAACCAAAATCACGACGAAGAATGTCAGCGATAAGAACGGAAAGTGCTTGTCCTGTTCCACCTGCACTTCTAATCGGCCCTGCAAACGAAATAGCAAGAGATGGACTTCCATTACTATTGGTGATAAATCGTGCCGATACGACCCCTTCTAAGGGTGCTACAAGGATTCCTTCGGTCAAGACTCCCAACCCTGCACAAACACCATGATAAATTGCTAATTCCGATAAGAATTGAGAATCTTCACCAAGACTCCAAAGCCCTGTCTTTTTTGCATCTTCAAATTTCGCCATCGTGTCTTTCCATGCAGAAACACCGATTTCATCTTTGAAACCCATATCTTTGCCCGAACCACCACAAGCGAAACATTCCGAAGCCCAATTTCCTTTCTTTATTTCACCAATTCCTCCGCAATCGGGACAATCCACAATTTTACCATAAAGATAAGATTCGGCGCAGACAATTCTTGCGACTTCAATAGCCACACGCTCACGATTTCCGTCATATAATTTCGTCATTTCACGAATCTGTTCTGCGGTTTGTCTTGGGTGTAAAAAGTCCAACAATTTTTGAGTTCTGTCGGCTAAGTCTTTTGCCTTTGGAATTTCCACCGTGATTTTAGGGTCATGTCCTTTGGAACGGGCTTCTTCGGCTACCTCGTAAATAGCGTCTGCCTCGTTGTGAAGCCTTTTGATATACTCTTCGTAGGCCACCATGCCCCTTCATTGTCCGAAGCCGTATTTAAGTGCTTCAATACCGCCAATTTGACTGAACCCATTCTTCGGTTTCGGCATGGTCGTGAAAGGTTTCAAAATTGATGCCTTCGGTTTGTCCTCTAAATGGTGGCGTGACTGAAATCAATTCCAATTCCCGACGACCTCCACGAATAGTATTATTGATATTGCGGAAGTAAATGAATGCAATCGGTTTCAAGCCACTTCTTTTTCTTACTGTTGCGTAATATGTTTGGTCAAGTGGTGCATCTAACATGGCTTCGTAAAATCCATTCTTAGGAGGATATGTCCAAGACCCCAATTGGTCAGTTAGCGTAGCAGTTCGTGATTTACCATATCGGTTTGCATTCCACGCTTCAAGGAAATGGGGAGTTCCAACAATCCATACCTCGTCGCCGTTAGGGGCAGTTCTTCCAATCATTTTAGCCTTCGCCATAAAAACAAGACAAAGACAAGAGTTAATAAAGATTTCTCATTCCACGATGGATTTTAAATCTTTTCCACGAAGGGCTAACAATCCCGCACCAATGACGAAAGAAGCCCATAGACTTTTCTTAGTATCATTAGGGAAGAGATATTCTTCTTGAAGGTCTTGGCTAAATCGGAATAGGCACGAAGCGGCAGTAAAAATAATAATTCCATCTAATACGGAAAGTCCTTCTTCGGCTTCATGGCGAATAACGGCAGGGAGTGTCATAGATAAGGTTTGTCAAACCGACTATCTAACCTTACTCTTGCATTTCTTCCATTCTATCGCTAAGAAGCAATAGAGCCGAAGCCCATAGACCTACAAAGATTCCTAAGTCATGGTCATGTAGTGCATAGATAGCAATTGACCCTATGATAGAAACAAGGCTTGAAACGAATCCAATTTTTCTCCAATTCATTCGTCATCACCTGCGGAGAGTAGTCTTTCAATCAAGTCGGCTTTCTTGCCGTCAAGGGAGAGTCCCTTTTCCTTCAATTGTGCTTTCAATTCTTTGACGGTCATATCTTTCAATGAATCTTTCAAATCATCGGCTCGGTCTTTAAGCGAAACATCCAAATCACCATCTTCGGCAATATCTTTAGCAGTATCAATAGCCGCATCCACGACTTCTTCAATTACTTCATCCAATTCAAGGTCAATCCCTGTCTTTTCTTCCACAAAATCTTCAATCTCTTCAATAATTTCGTCTTTGTTATTGCGCCATGCTTTTTCTAACATAGCCACGATAGCAAGACCGCCACCACCTGCGGCGACCATAGTAATTGAGTCGGGAAGATAACCTGCGCTTCCGATTGAAGCAAGGGCAGTTCCAAGTAGTGCAATTCCGTCTTGTAGCGCATCACGCATTGATTGTGACATAATTTATCCATACCCTTACCCTCTATTTAATGCTTCGTAATTATTAGATAGTGGAGGGGACAATTAAGATTCATGGCTAAAGCAAGTTATACGATTCCCGCCCTTATCATTGTGTTTGGTGGGGGGTTGGCTTATTGGGTCATGTCCAACCGAGATAATACGCCTGTGGGTCTTTCAATCACTTCCACATCGGGTGACGGTGGCGAATTAGGTGAAGATGAAGATGGAAATACTTACAATTACCAATTCCATACAGGAACATGGAGAGAAAGTGATTCCACCCTCCCTATCGCCTCGGAAAATGAAGACAAACCTATTCTTGTCATTTACCAAAATGGAACGCCTGTAAGCGGTCAAATCGTGGAAGCCTCCGATTGGTCAAATGTTGATGAAAACGCTCTTGGATTGTTAAAGAATCAAAAAGAAACAATGGAAGAATACGGTATCAACACCGACCAAATAACAGAAATGATTGCTTCTTTAGAAGAAAGCCAACAAGCAACAGCAGATGCGGAATCAATTTTTGGCCCAATGGTGTCCCTTCAATCTAATTTTGTTTGGTGAAAATATGTTTCAAGAAATAACATATCCAACAACAAGGTTTGTCCCCACCAATGAGGTCTTACATACGGTTTATGTGATTGCGATACCCATAGTCTGTATTCATATCGGTGTGGCTCTTTGGAAAAACAAATTAACGACCACTCAAAAGGTCATAATCACATCATTACTATTTACTTTTACTTGGGATATTTTTAAGCCATTCATTTACGAAAAATTAGACCGTCAAACGGTGGAAATTCCAAAATCCAATACAAGATATAATTACTCCCCTAATTCCCCCTATTATCAAGGTTGATTTAACCCTCACCTAAGACTTGTGGAATACCACAAGGAAGATGCGTCAATTTTCGTCAGCCAATGAATACTTGAATGTAAAAGATTTAGACGAAGGATATTCTTTCAACGCATGACCTAAATACGAAACTTGGAATTTAATATCCACTTTTCTATCCAATCCTTTTCCTGTGAACTTACTCTTAGGAATCAAATTGATATTGCTTCTTGATTCGTAGGTTGTCGCCGTTCCCACTTTAGCCCCTTCAATTCCCACGCCATATCGTTCTGTGATTTGCTCAAGTGCTGATACTGTGTAAGGTGGTGGAACACGACTGTCGGTTTTCATTTGAGTCATAACAGTAGTATTTGTCTTGAACTTATTCATCAAATTCGCATCTTGTATGCCTAAACTCTCCATATTGTTCTTGATGACCGTCAAAATCTTGTCTTTCCAAAACATCTGCGCTTCTCCCGGAGTTCCAAAAGTAGTTCCGAAATCATAGACGAAAGCATCCCACCAAATTTCCATATAATCGGGGTCACGCTTACTTTTGTTCTTTGAAGCCGTAGCATCGGGGCCACTTACATTATTTCCGCCAAGAACATTTCCTTGAGGATTTTGAATATGTCCGTAAAATTGCATAACGATTTTCTCTTCGGGAACGAATTGTGAAACCCACCTGCCGTTTTCTTTCTTAACAATGGGTTGTCCTTTGTAAGTCTGTTTGCTCATCGTGCGAACCGTAGTCTTCAAATCTTTAGCGGATTGGGTAGCGGATTGCCCCCTGTGCATTTTAATCAAAAAGTCTTCAATCTTTTGGAACGGAAGTCCTACGAATTGCAGGGCTTTACCTTCTTTCCCTTTGAATTTGACACCAAGTAATTCACCATATTTGCGAACACTCCTTCGGGTAGTCTTTGCGACCTTAGCCGACCTCTCAACACCCCAACCGTTTGATTGCATTAAACGCAACGCATAGAGAACCCGATTTTGGGTTTCTTCATTCGGTTTCCACGCCATGATTTACTATGCCTCCATTCCCTATCTAATTCTTCGGTATTTACTTACGGCCTCTCTCATCAAACGATGGACTGTGTAATGTCCTGTTTCTTGAACAGTAAATCCCATGTAAAAGAAGTGCAAATAGTCTTTTCGTGCAACATATTCCATCATATCTTGAATAGGTTCTTCCGACCTTGTTTCCCATAAAGTTTTCGGGTTTTTGTCATCGTAAATCGTTTTTAAAAATTGATACCGTTCATCCCATTCCATATTCTTTACGACATTAAGGAATTTAGGGTAGTAATACCCTTGAATGAAAGACCAAGATAAGTCGGCAGGGTTCATCATTGTGCCTCACCTCCCCAATTAGGTTTGACGAATGCTTCATCCCCCATAATTTCAACGAGCAAAGTTCCATCGGGTCTTTTCACCTTCAATAATTCTTTCCATTCGTTAGCCCTCTTAATTGATTGTGCGAATTTTTCCAAGTATTTTATCTTGGCCGTAGCCCCACTTTCGGTTCCGAATTTCTTGAGTATTTTCTTGTGTAATTCCAAGTGGTCGTAATTGATACCTTGTTGAAGGGATTGGAGGGAGAAATTTTCAGCCAAAGTGCTTAACGAGTCTTGGAATAAGTCGGAAGCATTGACGACATCGGAGGAATGAATATAATCTCTTCCATTCAATCGTGCGAATCCTTTAATCAAATTCAAAAATTCAGCCCATTTTCGGTAATCTGTTTTACCTCTTTTAGCGAATGCTTCTTTGAATCCTTCTGTGTCTTCAATGGTTTGGAAAAGTGATTCAATCATCGCTGAATAAACACCTAACTTCGGTTGAAGTGTGGACACATATTTGAGATATTCTCGGAAAAATGACCTCAAATTATTGATTTTGTCTTTGTTCCCGGTTGTCATTACCGTTTTATCCATGTTCTGCAAAATCTTCTCTTTAATCTTAGACGAAGCATCCACACCCGAAGTCAAAGTAGGTTTGGCGAAGATGAGTGTCAAACGAGAAATGATAGGAAGCGTATATTTTCCGAAAGCCGCAAGCATTTCTTCTTTCTTATGGGTTTCATTCCAATAATTAGGAGGGTTCCCGAAAAAGCCCATGTTGAGCATAGCATGGCGTGTGACATCCATCTTGCCTTTTTGAATGTTATAGTGTCCGTCAGTCATTACATTGAGCATTTCACCGAACACATCTTCCTCAAGCGTTTGAAACTCGGAAAAGATGATGCGGTCATGGTTCATTTTAGGCAAAAGCCCTAACTCAATAGACGACAAATCATCGGAGGACATAGCCCCAAACATAGCGGCGAAAGTGGATAATTTTCCTGTTCCCGCCATCCGACAACGGACAAGCGGTGCGATTACCTTATCAACCAAGTGATTTTTACCTTCGCCCGGATTTGTAATTAACCCAATGTGAATCATATCTTCCTTCTCAAACGGAGAAAGGCAGTAAAGCATGATGGCTTGTTTCAAGTCATTGTCGGCGTAAATTTCCGACCATAGACCATCGTTGTCCATCATTATATCAAGAGGCACGATGCCTTCTTTATTGCATAGTGCAACAAATTCTTGAACGACTTTTGGAGAAATCTGTGACTTGTGAATGTTGGCTTCCCAAGCGATTTCATCAATGACGAACACTCTATCGGACTTGAAATTGGTGTAGCAACCCTTGATTTTGACAGGTTTGCCTTCCGCAAGTGACTTCCGAATAATCGTGTCGGCTTTCTCTAAGTCAGTAGGGGATAATTTTCCCAAAAGGTATTTGTCGTTGCAGTTATGTGCTACGCATTGGACAGCATTTTCGCCATCCGATACGCCGAACCTAATGAGGGTTTTATCCTTCCCACTATCCTTAGTGGAAACGCCTTTGATTTCACGCTTGGTGATGACACCCGACCCGCTTGAGTCCTTCCCCGATACCAAAGTTTCAATGACAGTAAGCACATTGGCTTGTCTTTCCACAATGGGTTCGGATTGGTGCGGGTGTTTGCCTTCAACAACCTTCTTCACAAAGTCGTGAATGGATTGAGGAATCATAATAACCACATTGTCCTAATGCCTATATCAAAGATAGCAAAGGAAAGGTAAAGATTCGGTGGCCTACATGGGGGCGAACCTAACGCCAAACCGAAGTCCGTTGTCAAATGCGCCGCCATGCAGACGGGGGTTCTCAAGTCGGAAGGGGAATCCAACGGGAGTGTGATACGCTCTCCAACCGAAGTCGGAGTCGTGTGAATCTTGCTTTCGCTTACGCAACCTTAATGAAGGGCGTGGGGCAATCAGTCAAGAATGACTTCATTCCGGCACTTGGTCAGCAGGGATTGGTGGGATAACAACATCGTCACCTGCGGAGTCAAGACGAAGAACCATCTTGTTGAATTCACGACCACTCTTTTCGGAGGTCTGCTTTGTTCGGAGGAACGAAACGGTCAATGGGAGAGCGTTGCCGTTTGCGGCTTGGCTTTCAACGAATTGAGAGAAATGGTTGGTTTCATATCCGCCAACCCAAAGAGTGACACGACGGCCATCATTGTTTGTATCAATCATATTAACTGCGGTGGACACGCCATACTCGCCTTCAATACCTTCATTGTAGGATTCAATGATGTAGCCGTTGTAAAGAGTATCAAACTCGGCCTTAATCTTGTCCCTTGTAGGGAATACGGTGTCTGTCTTTGCGGGTGCTTGTTCTGCGGCTTCGGCCAAGAACGCTTCAATTTCGGATTTCTTGCTCATAATTTTTCACTTCCTGTTTTTTGTTGCCTCGGTGGGCTGTAATTCTTCTTTGTCCGAAGCCCTTAATAAAGGTTCACAGGGCTGTATGAGGTAATTATCTAAATGAATGCAAAGTTTCATATACTCGTTTAATCAAAGACTAATTATGTTATGGTTGAATCCATCCACCGGAGATATTGTTGAAGCCCCTAAACGCCCGTCTGCGGCATGGTTAATCGTAATTGGGGCTAAACTATCGGGTAAAACCGTTCAAAGCACACTTGAAGGATTGAGAATTGCTATCCTTTCCGATACTAATTATTCTATACGCCCGCAAGATGTTGAGTTAGACAGTAAAACGGAATTGAACATTTACAGTAATGAGCAAACATGGAAAGATTTGATTGATGATGCAAATTTCCCTTACATTAAGACCGCAATCGCCAATGATGGAACACTTGAAGTGCGTTATGATACCAATAGTAAAGATGCCGCACCTGTTGATGAAGGTCTGTCAATTGAAAATCAAATAAGTGATGATGATACACCCTTCAAAAAAGGTGGACAACGAGGAACGGGTCGTAGTGGGCCAAATGGACAACCCGGTGGCGGTGAAGGTGAAGCAGGTGGCGAAGGTGAAGGTGGTAGCGGTCAAGAAGGTGAAGGCGATTCCGACTCACAAGACGAAGGCGGTGAAGGTGAAGGTGAAGGTCAAGGAGAAGGCGAATCCGATGGCGAAGGCGAGGGAGATGGTGAAGGCGAAGGTGAATCCGATGGTGAAGGCCGTGATGCTTACCAAGAAGGTCAAGATAGTGCCGAATCCGTTTCCGATAAACTCAAAGAAAAGATGAAAGAACGCATGGAAGGTAAAGGAAAGCCCTCCGATGAAAGCGGTGAAGCCAATCAACCCGCACCCGATGGTAGCGAAGGTGGCGCACCCGCAGAAAATCCGACAGGTGAAGGCGGCGAAGGCACAGGTCAAGATGGCGCACCCTCACAAGGACAAGGTGGACAAGGTGATGGCGATTCACAAGGCGGTCAAGGTCAAGGAGATTCCGATAGTGGTTCGGGTCAAGGTGATGGTGACGGAGATGGCGATGGCGATTCCGACTCTCAAGGTGAAGGCGATTCCGAAGGTGGAGATGAAGGCGACTCATCCGAAAGTGGCGATGGTAGCGAAGAAGATTCCGATTCCAACGGAGAAAGTGACTCCGAAAAAGATTCCAATGTGATAGATGGAGATTCCAATGAAGACGAAAAAGGAGAAAAAGGCGACGAAAGTGGCGATTCTTCCGAAAAGGGTGATTCCGATAGTGGAGAGTCTTCCGAAGATGGCGGAGATTCGGGCGAAGAGGGTGAAGGTCAATCCGATAGTCCACCACTCCCACCCGAAGATGAAGATGCTCTAAATCAATGTGTTGAAGAAGCCGAAGATGGAAGAGATTTCGCCCAAGAAGCATTCCAAGAAGCCGATGCGGAAGCGGCACAAAGGGCATCCGATGAAGCAAGACGGGCGGCAGATGAAGCGTATGATATTGTGGATGCACACGAAAAGGAAAACGAAGGAAACGACCCATTGGATAACGAAAAGGTGCAAGAAGCGTATGAGTATGCCGATGAAGCGGAAGAGTTTGCTCAATTAGCCAAAGAATTAGAAGAGGAAATAAACCAATTATTTGATGAAAGCGGTCTTGACGAAGAGGACTTTGAAGAATTTAAGGAAGGGCTTCTTGACGAATTGTTTGGAGAAGATTCCGAATTTAGTGATGCTCTAAGTGAACAAGAAAAGCGATTATTAGAAAAGATTGAACGCCGTTCTAAAACAAGTCGTGGGACTATCCGATGTGTCAATTGGGAAACAGGTAAAATCAAATTATTCCCCGAAAATGAAGAAATTGGCGATACATGGATTCAAATTACCAAGTTTTTCTCACCTTTTGAAACGGCAGATGGGGTGCAAATCGTGGTGGATAGAACCATTGAGGGTGCGGTGGAAATGATAAATGCTATCTCAAACAAAGCCCCAACAGGGATGGGCATTGATGTTAAAATAGGTAAAAATAATATGTCTGCGGTATTCACACCATCTTCTATGGGTGATGGGCAAAAATCATTGATAGACGCTCTCAAAAAAATGAGAATGTTCACCGTTAAGAGCGATGGTTCTAAAATTACCATTTCATATTGATTCGTTGCCTTTAGATAACGGGAACGACAAACAATCATCATGTCGTCATGGAAAGAGGAATGGAATAAATTCACTCCCGAAGCCATTGAGGAAATAAAAGAGTATTCCGACCAAACCCATTTGCACCGTGAATGGATGAGTTATGTTTATGAAAAGGGTGGGCAATATCATTTAGGAAAACCTTCTTATGGTGACGAATCTCGTATTGAAGTTAATCCAAGTGAAAAGGCAAGAGAAGATTCATCCAAAGGGCTAACCGAAGGCGAGCGCAAGTGGACTATTCACGGACACCCTCTCAAAGATGGTAAAATTTATACAGGTCGCCAATACTTTTCATCCACCGATATTCTGCAAGAGTTTATCAAGTCAAGGGACAATGACGAAAAAGTTGTTCAATATGTTGTTTATCCTCACCAACAAGAGGGTGCAGGTGACAAAGTTATTCACAACCGAGTTAGAATCCTTGTATTTCCTAACAGGGACATTCTTTTCAAAGCGATGAAGATGGCGCACCCCGAAATGACTGATGAGCAAATAATGGCGATTTCCGAACAAAATGGATATAATAAGAATGCTGTTGATGGTTCTTTGAAAAATGAAGCGGGTGTTGATTGGTTTGCTTTCCAAGAAGCCCTCGGTAAGTTAGGCTACATGGGAATCGTTGATATTGAAGGGCCACAAGGCGGAAAACAGGTTGAGGCGGCAGATACTATGCACATTCAAAAATCCGAATTTACCAAATCCTACATTCCGATGATTGCAGGGATTCTCGTCACCATCGCTGTTTTCAAATACTACACCACAGGAAAAATTTTGGGTGCTGATGAAATTACTCAAGAAGGCTTTGATGCCGACTTTGAAACCCGTCACTTTTGGAAGTGATGTTATTGGACAAAAATCTCCCTCTTCTTGCTGTTGCATTGGGGATTTCGGGGATTTACCTACTTTCTAAACCTAAAACGGCTTTTTCAGCCATGTCCCCACTAATCTCCATGTATTCAACAACCGAATTTGAGAACAAAGAAGCCGAAATTATTGGGGATTATTTAGCGCACGGTGTTGGTGGGACTACTTTCCGACTTCCGCAATCGGGCGATGTTTTGAAAATTGTATCTCTTGAGAACGATGGCTACGATTTAGAAGGACAACCTAACCGAGAACAGGCCGAGTTCATTGAAGACTTATGGATGCAAAAATTAGATGGTCAAAATCCATTCAGTTCCGATTTTGTTGAGATTAAACACTACAATAGAGGCTACGCAGGTCAAAAAATGGTGGAATTAGTAAATTCCGAAGATAATTACCATCCCTTGAAAATCGGTGAGAAGATTGCTTATTGGGTGATGGAATATGTGCCTACAATTGGTAATGGTGAAATGACGGATGCTCGGATTAGGGGTGCGAAGATGAGATTAGAAGAGTGGGCAGACCAAAAGGGCTATACTCTTGATGATATGCACCGTGCAAATTATGGCGAGCGTGAAGATGGCTCATTCGTTTTGTTTGATGGTTGGCCGACAAAGATTGAACAATGATTTACCTTCTTCGGCAGACAATACCAAATCAAAAATTTCTAACGGTATTTTGTCCACTTCGGCTTCGGAAGGGTCGTTTCGGTTTTTCCAATGTGATTCCCAATGGTCGGGATAAGTGAACATCAATCTTTGTTTCTGTAATTCTTCGTCAATATCAATCTTAATCAAATACCAACCATTTTCTTTCAAAGTTGTGGCCTCATTGACAAAGCGAATATCGTCGCATACTGCATTTTCCACTTCATCGGCTTGTTTCATCAGTAAATCTAACCAAACAGTCGGCCTAATCTCACGCATTTTCATTCCGATTTGTTGTAGTAAATGCCTGTCTTTCATAGTCATGCCGAACACTTCTCTTCCGACACGCTTAACCCCATCAGCCATTGAAACAATTTCAAATCCTTCTTCACTAAATCCTTTCGCCAAAGTGGTTTTTCCACTCGCCATTTTTCCGCAAATACCTACTTTCATGTTGTTCACCTGTTTTTGATAATTGCTGTGGAGATATAAGGTGGTAGCACTCTTGCTAATGGATTGTTTTTCATCCCTCTTTCAAAGTGGAACATGAAACTTGGGTCAATAATGTAAGTATGACCAACATCGGTTTCACTACGAACACATCTTCCCGCCATTTGAGCCAATTCCACCGCAGTTTGCATTTGATACCATTTGGGGTCATTCTCGGCTTTGGCCTTGACTTGAATATCTCCAAGCGGCCCGAATGGAACTTTCGCAATCACAGTAAATCCTACCATCTTTCCATCAAACCCTTGATTAGCATAAGTGGAGATGAGTATTTCATTGTTCTGTTCATCTTCAAATTCTCGGAAAACCGCATCTCGTTCTTTCGGCATCTTAGAATGTTGCCTTAATCTTGCATAGACCAATGGATGATTGTCTTTCAATGCTTCCACGATACCGTCTTCAATATCATTTGTAAAAGGCAGAATCAAACCCTTTTGGTCGGGATATTTAGCCGATATTTGAGCAATTGCATCAGCACATTTCTTGTAAGACTCTAAACCTCTATCCTTTCTTGATAATTTACCGCCCTTAATGTGTGTATAAATCGGTCTGTTGTTTTCGGGGAATGGTGAATAGTCCACTTTAATAAATGCGGTTTCATCGGCTTTCAATCCCAATTCTCTTCCGAAAATATCGTAGTCAAGAATCGTTCCCGACATAAGAATTCTTTGAGAACCAAGATTCAGCAACAATTCGTCGGCATAATCCGATACATCCAAAGGTTTGAATGCAATCCATGAAGGATATTCATTATTGTCATCCACTTGATACACCCAATTTTCCCAATCAGTCGCAATAGACCCTAACAAATCTTCAATTCTTGCTACGGAGTTAGAAGCATAACTCAATTCTTTTTTATCGTATTTAGTTTGGATGTCCTTATCCTTCATCTTTGTTTTGATTTCATCCTTCAATGCAAACAGATACCGACCTAACTTCTGTAATGCCGCTTTCCTGTCCGATAAAGGGGTGTTAAGCGACATGGATTTGATTTTAGGTAGTCCAAACGCACCTTTGCCGTCAAACTCCTTTAAGGCTATTTCTCGCTGTTTTCGGTAAATCTCTTTCTTTTTCTCGCTTTTTGCACTTGCGATGTCGTTCTGTGTCGGCAATCGGAATAACTTTTCCAACATTCTTTGTGAAACGGTCAAACTGTGGAAACTCATCATGTTGCTCGCTAATTGGTGTGCCTCATCAACAATCATAAATGGTCTTTTAGGGAGGACTTTACCACTTTTATTCATCGCCATCATGTAAGCGGTGTTTCCTACGAAATACATAGCGTTTTGAGCCTTAGCCAAAGCCCCATAATAACTGCACATTGAATTAGAGTCTGCGGTGTAATCAAATTCACCCATTTCATTTTTAGGAATCATTTTAGTGCATTTGAATCCTTTTGCATACTTACAGGGGGCGAGTGCCGCCGTGCAGGTTTCGGGACTTGTGTTCGTGACCCTCGCTAATGCCTCTTCTGCGACCTTAACATCATCACAACCCGCTTCCACATCAAGAAGGCAATCGTAGTTCCCACGACCCATTACAGACTTCATATACGGCATTTCTTTCAAGTATTGAGCCTGTAATCCTTTCAAGTGGGTCACAATGTAGGATGGAACCCCGAATGCTTGGGCAATTGTCTTAGCCAATGCAGATTTACCACTTCCTGTGGGACATTCCACTACGATATTACGATACCCGTCATTAACTGCTTCCATCATCGGCCCTAAAACCTGTTTTTGAATATCACGAAGGGGGTGAAAGTGGGTGTCTTTACTCAATCCATCAAAATCAAATTGAATTGGAGTTGTATTTGCATCAATGAATACTTCTTTGAAACCCTTACCTTGTTCGGCAGGTTCATTCCATTTTACTAACCCTACCTTTCCAATGTCTTTTTCGTCAGCGACCTGTTCTAAAATAGGCAACCATTCAGCCAAATTAAATTCGTCAAGGTTATCCATTTCATCAAGTGTCAATTTGGTTTGCTTCTTTTGACTCTTATTGGCTTGAGATGGGTTGTATCGTTCCTCACCATCCACAAACATTGTTAGCCTATTCTTTTTACAGAACTTTTCAATGATGACGAGCCTTTGACTCGTTTCGGGAAATGCCCCTTTGAAATCTTTGTTTCTAAAATCGTATTCCAAACCGAGCGTATTCTTTAATTCATGCCGATGTGGAAATGTTTTCCCACAAACTCTAACAAGAATAAACCCCATGAAAAACCAATTGTGCGATGCCCTATATGAATGATTGGATGATTTAGATAGTGAGAACGCACAGGTTTGACTATGTTGAGATTGTATTCGGCCGGAAAAATCATACCTCATCCTCGCAAAGCGTATCGTGGCGGAGAGGACTCATACATTGTTTCATCACCTACGAATTCCACTCTTGCAGTAGCAGACGGTGTTGGGGGATGGGAAAGCAAAGGTGTTAATCCAAGAGCCTTTGCCGACCAAATTTTGAGAAGCACTTATGGATTCATAAAATCGGGGGAGAAAAACCCACTCTATGCTCTTGAAGCAGGTTTTGAAATGACGAATCAAACAGGGTCTTCCACCGTCTGTATTGGTAAAATGACTCCCGATGGTATATTCCGTGTTGCTAACATGGGTGATTCGGGTTTTTTAATAATTCGTAATCAAGAAATTCTTCTTCAATCTTCGGAACATCAACATCAATTCAATTTTCCTTATCAATTAGGAAGGAACAAATATGGCGAACCTCATGGTGAAGACCGACCTTCGGATGCTCAAATGTATCAAATTACTTTGGAACAAAACGATATTGTTGTCATGGGTTCGGATGGATTGTTTGACAATGTTTGGCCGAAAGAAATTTTGAAATACATAAATACAGAATCTCGTAGTCCAATTGACCTTGCGAATGGTTTGGCCGATATTGCTTATGAAAAATCTCAAAATGATGAAAATTATGTTCCATTTTTCCACAGGGCGAAACAAGAGGGAGTGGTATTATCCAATTATCAAGGTGGAAAAGAAGATGACATTACGGTTCTTGTTGGTATCGTCAATTGATTTTCTGTCAAATTTGACACCTACTAACAAAAAGGCATAATTAGATAGTCAAACTGTTAAAAAAGAACTATGTTCGGTTCTCTAACGGCTGTTCCCAAAAAATACTACGCTACTGAAAAGAAATTGATTCACAAGATTGGATATACTCTTGCACTTGGTTTAATGACCGTAGGTGTCCTTGAAACGGCTCACTCTATCCCATACATCATTAAGGGTGAATCTAACCTTACAGGCATGACACTTGGCCCAATCGTAGTCGCTTGTGGTGGTGTCGCCGCTTTCGCTTACTTGAAAGAAGCAGGGGTTGATTATTGATGAGTCCACTAACCATTTCTAAAGTGATTGCATTTTTGAAAAGTCACAGGTGATTGCTAATGATTGATTGTAAAAAAGATAACACCTGCGACCAACCCGCCACTAAAAAAGACATTGACGCTGTTTATAGGCTTGGGTTGTGCATCTTTATGGGTGTCACGGCTTTAGTTTTCTATACCATAGGTAGTAAAAAGTGATTATCCCTTAACTTCCCATGCCCACACTAACGCTTCCTCATTCTTTATTTCAAGGTAATGTTTAGCACACGGCCATGCGCCGTCAATTTGAATCCGTTCATCTGTATAGCCCATCTTTTGACAGACGGGGCATTTCACCATTTCGGGCGACAAGGTTTCACCCACCGACAGAATACTTAGCGAGGGCTTCATCAAGAGTCAAAACTCCATCCTCAACATCAGTCGTAAAGATGCCTTGTGGATAGCAAACGCCCTTCCAATCGCAATAAGAACAATTCCAATCACCGATTTCGGCCAATGGTTTTTTACCATGCTCATTGTATTTAGTCTTGGACAATTCACCGACATTGAAGAGTGCTTCGGCCTTATCGTCGGAGTAGCGAAGGTCAAATTCTCTTGGCGGTGGTGTATCGGACTTCAAGTTATCCAATTGCTTGTAATAACGCTCTCGCATCATGTCAATGGTCAATTCCATAGGTCGTGCGGTGACTCCCCATTCAAGTGACTTTTCAATGCGTGGCTTCAATTCGTTGCCTTCCATGTCTTTGACAACAATTCGGCCATCGTAGCCATCGCTCAATTCCACACGGAATGACTTGTGAAGTCCGTTATCACGACTGATGTAGCAAATGACGAAGTAAGGGATTTCAACATCGTGAAATTCTTCCCATGTCTTCCTCATGTGGAGGTAAAGTGCGGTTTGCATCAAGTGTTCAATTTGTGGGTAGCCGTGTTCATAGGTGGAGGTCTTGTTTCCATTCATCACCATTTTCGCACCGTAGCCCCACTTGGACTTGACTTCAATTCCGATAGCCTTTGTTGGGTCAATAACCATACGAGGCACACCATCGTCGCCTGTTTTGAATTCCGACCAACGCAGAATTGCATCCACTTCACCACTTAGCATAATAGGTTCGTCGGTATCGGGATTCTTAGCGATATTCTTTCGGATTTTGGAATTGGCTTCAAGCAAAACACCTGCCTTGCCCCATGCTTCATGCAGACCATGTTCGGCCATGTGTCCCATCATAAAGATGAATTGGGAATTATCTCCCGCAGGGTTAGTCCGAGGCACACGCTTCTTAGAATACCATACTTGACGAAGGCACTTTCCGACGAGTTTATCTTCGCCACGCTCATTCTTCATAATGGCCGAAGCACCCGTTGGATTAACGCCTGTCTTGCCTCCAAGAGATTCTCGGTATTTTCCCTGTCTTAGTGCGTCAAGTGCTACTGTAAAAGGGTCAAGGGCTTCGTTTTCATCTGCGGTATTATTGTTGTTTATCTCGGTCATTTGACCATCACCAATCTTACCTTTGTGCTAACAGGTTAATAAAGGTTCTCAATAAGCATCGGTGATTTGTTTTCTATACTTTTCTTTACTACGGAAGCCTTCTTCCAAATTGAAATCAAAAATAGCGGCTGACCCATCTTCTCTAAATCCATAATTAGCAGGTTTCAAATCAGTCAAAATCATTCCTGTTTGAGTCCCGATGTTGTAAGCGGCTTCTGCTACTCTCTTAATCATTTCTTCTTTAGACAAATCGGGATGCGTCAAACCAAGATAAGGCAAATGTTCCATACGAACCATGAGAATTTCATCACCTTTGTCTAAATCAAGGACATTTCGGGCTTTTTGTAAGACATCCGGGTGAGTGGTTCGGCTGATTTTCATAAATAATTCGTGATGAAAAGCATCGCAAGTTCCCACATAGACACAAGTAATGTCCACTAATCCTTCTATGTTCTGCCTCCAATTTTCTAAAAGGAAATCCGCCATCTCATAATTTGATTCCCCATCGGTAATATCCAAGTTAGCAATTTTGATGACATGATATGGACTTCGCTTATCCGTATAAATTACTCCATATTCACCCATGTCATAATACAAATTGATGTGCGCTCGGAAATAACCCCAATTTATGCGTTCATCATCACTTAAAGTAATATCATCACGAATGTCATAAACGCCCGCTTTATCATAACCATCAGCAGTAGCATAATCTTTCTTGGAAACGGTCATAATACTTGTTTATCCCTCTCGCTATTTATACTCTCGCCATTACAATTAGATACTTCACCACCATAACCAAAGGTTATGAAAGTGATTCTTGATTGCGGAGGTGGGCGAAGGATGGTTATTGAAGATTATGGCGAATCCGATTCCAAATTAGTTAAGGTATCAATTATTGAAGGTAAAGATATTTTCGTGGTAGGGACAATTCCTGTCGGAGAAATCCGCAGATTAGGGAAGTCATTTTGAGGTATTATCAATGGAACAATCAGTAAAGCAAGTTATTGATGGTTTGTCCCTCCCATTCTTTAATGATTTAATTCAAAATGAAAATCCTATCAGTTATTCTAATTCACTTAAAAGTCCACTTATTATTCTCCGATGGCGACATCGTGTTTGTAATTCCTGTTCCATTTCCTTTGACATTGACCGTGAAGGGAGATTTTACCATTGTGGAGGTTGTTTAACATGAAACAAATTAGCCAAGTCAAATTAGGATTCAACAAAAAAGCAGAAGTGATTGTCGTTGCAGATATACAAATGAAGACGGATTCGGACTTAGACTCCTTATTCCTGTGTTTTTTCACTATTCTGCACCCGCCGCTTCGTCTTTCGGTGATTACCACAGGCTCACTTAACGACCATTTATCCACCATTTACAAGCAAGATGTTTTAGCCATTGACAAAATCATGGAAGATAACGAAGAAATGTATGGGTCTATGATTCATCAAAGCACCGAACAATTGCTGACTTTCGGAGAGGAACAAAATAAAATACTTTTAGACTCGGCAGATAAAGCAGAACAAGCAAGCGCACTTTTGACATCAATGTTGAAACACGGTTATTACATTCAAAAGACACGCTATCATTTTCCAACCGCCCCAACACAAAAGCAAGAGCAGAAGGTGGATATTTCCACACTAAAACCTGCTTTTAAGACCATGTTAGAAATTTGTAAGCGATGGAACGACCCAACACTACATGAGGAATTACAATGAGTAAAGAAACCGATGATACACCCGAAGCCGCCGTTGATTTAGATATTGCACTAAAGCAAATGAAAGAAGATGGACACCCACCCACAGGTTTTCACATGATGTTCTTTTCCGAAGATTTCAATAATTCTCACGATTGTCCTATGAATCAATTGCTTCGTAAGGTAGGCATTGTCCACGACTTTGAAGACACCATCAAAAGGCAAGTATTCCAATTACCACAAAAACAAATTATGTCGTATGAATTTGCATGGCTTGGCGGTTATGAAACCCTTCAAGCAACAATGGAAGAGATTGATACTTTGCTCAAAAAGCAATTTGATATTTTAGTTAAGAATAATACCTTCTCACAATATCCGCAAGCAAGATTATCATTTCTTAGCGATAAACCCGTTGGAGGTGAAGAAGAGTGAACATTGACGCACAATTGATTGAATTGTTGGTTCTTGACATTTCACCGCACCCACTTGAAGTCAAAAGAGGTTCATTCCGTTATTGGAACGATTTAGCAACCCTTATGGGTATTGACCTTATGGAAGAGGCCGAAATCAATCACGCTTTTCAACAGGAATCCAACGAATAGAGCGTGGGCGATTTCCCGACACATTGAAGATGGCCTTGCCGTTAATGTCTTTGACCGCACGGCAGAAAAATGTAATCTTGCCTCTATCCATTCCGAAGCGTTCCCACGAATCACGAAGATGCGACATGATTTGTGCTTCTTTCCACTCGCCTTCACGACCCGACATGAATTCCATAACTAACTTTGCTTGACGAGGCAACAGTCCACACAATTTCTTTCGTCGGCCTTTCAAAATTTTCTCATCTTCTTCAAACATTAGATTCCCCTATCCTCATGTGGTGGTCGGTAGTATTTATACTTTTCGTTCAAATCCCCATTCAACCTTTTCGCTTAGAACGACCCCAACCTTTGTGGGCTTCACCGACTGAACCTGTCCCTGCACGAATGCCCTTTTCATTCATCATCTCTTCAAAAATAGTCATTTTCTCTTTTTGTTTATCCGCCCAATCTTGATATTTCTTCATTTCATCCCTAATCTTTTTTACAGGAACGGGTGATTGGAAATTGAAAAAAACAGGCGGTGAAAAGTTTTCAAAGTTAGGTTGATTCCTAATGAAATCATCCATGACTCTTGGATTGACAATATATTCTTCAAAGGTCGGCATCCTAATCTTCGTGCGACAAAGAGAAACGGCTAATTTGTAAGCCTTTTGCTTATCCATCAATTCGTTTTCATCACCCATCCACTTATTGTGTTTGACCCACTCATCGGAGAAGTTTTGGAATTGGTGGGGATTACCCCCTCTCGGTGCGAAAGGATTGAACGGTTCCACCTTTTTACGCCGCATAGTTTTCACTAAACCTAATCACGACTTAAAGGTTCGCATGGAGAAATTATCCCAATAATCACAATTCCCTAACGACAATTCTTCAATTGGAAATTTGATTATTCAATTGGAAAATCACGCTTGAGAACATTTTATCCCAAGATAGTTTGTTTTCTCAATAATCATTCCCATTTTTGCCTTCACATCAAAGAGAGTGCCTTCGTAGTAATTGAATTTGACCCAATGACCATTCTCATCCATACATTCAATGAGATACTTCATTGAACCCACGCTCAATTGCCGTATCGCTTCATGTATTCAGCAAAGAGGGCATCCGTTAAGTCCATGATAGCCTCAACGACTTCTGCATCATCCATAGCATGATACGCAGGGTTGCTCGCTACAAGATTTGTAGCATTGTTAAAGCACATACCACGCTTAATGTCACGGTCACGATTGTTGTTGTTTCCGCCGAAAGATTTGTTTCCGCCCCATGCTTGCTTAGGTGCAGGTGTTGATGATTTTCCAACAAAAATTTGCTTTGAATCGCCAATCACAATGAGTGCTTGAGGGTTGTCGCTCTTTTCAACAACATTCCAAACAAGGGTTGCGCCTCTTGCGGGGAAGAATTTGCCTTCAATAATGTCGTAATTACCGACCTCAATTGGGCGACCTCCGCCATTGTTCATCTTGAAATAGACACGATGCTTTCCATTCTTTTCATATACGCTGTATTCAACACCTTTTTCGGGGATAACTTTTACTGATACCATTGTTTCACTTCCGTAATTATCCAATTGCTTGAACAGGTATTTATACCTTGATGTTTCATTCTAAACGAATCGTTCTCCACTCAACCCGACCTGCCTTAATCAAGTCACGAATTCTCCTTTGCTTCGTTGTCAATTGACTCTTCCCCGATTTTACATCAAGCATGACAATTTTACCATCAGCCATATTGATTTCCTTATTTTCCCTCCAATCAAAGACGATGTAATCAATCGGTTGTCCCATAAATGCCCAATTCTTCGCTTCCCAATCGGGGTCAATATCGGGATGCTCAAGGAAGGGACACCACTTCTCTAAAATTTGTCCTTTAGTTGTGTGAGCCGAAGCCGCCCGCCCTTTCTGTTTCTTGATTTCTTGTGACTTTTCTTCATTTTGTGTCATTATTTGTGCGATTTCGCTTTCCAACACAGCCGTCTGTGTCACTTTCAATCGGTTTTCATCTTGCAGATATTTGACATGGTTTTGCAGATTATCAATAGTGCTTGCGATGCCTTCCTTTTCCCGTTCAATAGAGAACAACAAATTCTCGTAGGCTTCTTGCGATTCCACCCGTTCTAAAGACTCTCGGTATTGAAGATTCTTGAGTGCCGACATTTGGAAATGTAGCCAAACGGATAATCCGATAGATAAAACAAGAACAACGCCAAGAATTACTTCAAGCATAGACTATCATTAGTCCATTACCTATTCAAACCTTAGTCTTCGTAGGGTCTTGTGAATCCAAATTCAAATGTTCGCACAATTCCTTGTAGCGGTTTCTAATCGTCACTTCGGTCACACCTGCGACTTGAGCGACTTCACTTTGAGTCCTGTCCTTCTTTTGCTTCTTAGCGGCAAGATAAATAGCGGCGGCGGCAATCCCTGTCGGGCCACGACTTATCATCGCTTCGGTTCCAACGGCTATAAGAATTCGTGATGCTTCCAATTCAATTTCTTTCGGCACTTTCAATTCCGAACAGAATCGTGGGATATAATCACTTGGATTAGAGAGTCCGATGGTCAAAACCAATTGACGCTTCAAGAATCGGAAGGTTCTTCCAATTTCCTTTCTTCCTGTGCGTGAATGATGACCCACATCGTCAAGGGTTCTTGGGTTTTGATGTAGCCTACAAGCGGCATAAATAGATGCGGCCACGACACCTTCAATAGAACGGCCACGAATCAATTTCTTTTCCACCGCCTTACGGTAAATGTAAGCCGCCTCTTTCTGTGTAGCCTTCGGCAACGACATACGAGATGAAATACGCTTCAATTCTGTCAAAGCAGTAGCAAGATTTCGTTCTGTGGAATTGCGAATGCGACCACGATTGTCAATGTGCTTCAAACGACCCCATTTTCCCTTCTGCTTAGAAGACATTCCACTCATCATCGGTGAAATCTCGGTAGTAATTCCATAATCGTGTTGCATAATGTCTTTAGCCGCACCTGTTCGTTCATTATCTTTGCCCGAACCATCTTCGTAAGAACGCCAATCTTGCCCATAATCAATGACTTGGCTATTTATTACCAATCCACAGTCAATACAATATCGGTGAGCATCACTACTTTCTTCAAAAGTCCTTGAACCACATTCGGCGCATACATCATCAATTATCTCCATACTTTCCAACCTGTCCTTACGGCTATTTATACTTTCGCACAACCCTATCTAAACCTATGTCTTCTCAACCCTTAATAAAGAATCAGTTTTTCATTCGCTTAAAATTGAATGGTGGTGCATCTTCATATTCCCTATCGGTAAGGCCAAATAGAATGACACGGTGGCTCTTAGCACCACTTAATCCGTAGCAATAAGGCTTTTCTAACTTGGTGAATCTCTTATCACGGCACAACACCGCAGAAATCTTTACTGCCGAAGGGACATTCCGATACAATCCGTTGAGGATTGAAGGCATTTCACTTGATAAAATTGCTCGTTCTTTCATGGCCTCAAAAAGAGGCTCTTTCCATAGATTTTTTCTTGACATATAACTCATCACCGCTTGTTCAAGGTTTGAAATACCTTTGCCGCCATGATGTGCTTACAATCAATTTTTGCTTTCCTACATCTCGTTTTGTAGTCCATACATTCACAAGCCCAATACTCTCGGCCATCGGCCAATGTCATTTTCGGGCCGTGCGTATAAACACGATATGCTGTTTTTGATTGACCCTTTACTACGAAAGAAAGGGGTGATGCTTGCTCAACCTCCATGTTCTTCACAATGTCAAGGGCTTTTGCTTGGCGATTCGGATTCATTCTCAAACCTCTATCTAATGGTTTGTTTGAACGGGTATTTATACCTCAACATTCGTCGGGATGTGTTGCCCATTGAGAATGCCCATCATACTGTCCCCGCATAGAGGCTAACAATACTTCTTTTATGCCGAATTCTTCCATTTCACCTTGTAATGTTTCATCAAAAACGGCGGCTTTGTTGTGATAAAGCAGTAATTCTGCATCCGTTTCCCATGTGTCAGCATCTTCAAATTGATAAACATAGTCAATATAATCATCAAACAACATAGCATTATCGTGGTCAAAGAATAATGGTAAATCACCATCCATAACAACAAATCCTACCATAAGTGGTTCTAAAACATATTTTTCATCATAAGCAAACATAGGATATATTGAACCTTCCGAGGGGTGTCCACTTTCACTTGCTAACTGACGAATGTAATCTTCCCATGAAACATAAGATTGGCGTTGAATGATGGGAGATTCAAGAATTGCTTTCCAATCCATATTCATACACCCTTCTTACAATGCTATTAACTTATTGCCCAACGAGGAATCATTCTTTTAATCCTCATGTCATCAACATAAGAATAAACGGCATAATCGTCTTTGGGTGAATTAGTATTTTCTAAGGTAAAGTCATAGACATTACCATTGTTTTCAACGGCTTCCAACATATCAACGGTTGTCACACCTTTAGCATTCGTATATCCGTCTTGGAGGGCAGGGCTTGATTCAAGATTCCTAAATGCCGCCCGTTGGCCCTCTTGACTCAAAATGACAAGTTCCAACATAACATAAGATGGTTTGGCCTGTGTATTGATAATTCCTCTATGGTTCTGCGGAACTCCAATCATGGTTGAAGGTTTAACTGATGCTGAAATAAAATTCCCATAATCCTTGAACAATTCTTCAAAGACTTTAGGAACTCCACCCCAATTATACCATCCCATGTCAAAAAGTTCCTGCACCGATTTCTTAACAATCGCAGGGTCAATTCCCATCTTTTTCAACTTATCATCAGTATTTGTGGGTTTTTGTTGTGCCGGGTTTCCTGAACCAACCGCTATTTGTGGAATAACAATCTTGGCCTTACCTAACTCTTCCTTTCCATCTTGAATTGGTTTTCCACTCTTTTCAATTCTTGGGACAAAACCCCCTGCATTCGCCGCCGCATGAGGGCTTAAAGGATTATCCATTGGAGTCATACCATATTGACAAGGCTTACAGGAAAGATTATCCTTTGCAGGTGGTCGCAAACAATCTTTTACAGCACAAGTAGTCACCATAATTCATCTTGGCCTTTCCCGCTATCTAAACCCAACGCTTATTTATTCCTTCGGATAATGAATCATTATGGTTGAGATTATTACGGTTCCTTTCGGACACCATGCGTCTGCATTAAAATCTTGGAAACCCGAACCCGAAGAAATAGTCTATGAACATTTTTATCGTAGTGGAAAATCCACTTGGAAATCATCAGCCTTGTTCTGTCCTCAATGTTCCAAAATACGAGAAAAAGATACAAAAAATGGTGGATTCAAAGACAAATGGAATGTAAATAAGGAAGATTATTCTTTCTCTTTAGAATATCACGAAGATGAATCGGGAGTCTATGCTAAATGTTCTAAGTGCGGCCACGATGTAAGAGCGCACAATCCCGAAATGGACACCTATGTATCAGTTATCGTGCGTGAAGATGGCGACGGCCCGCCACTTCCATTACTTCAACTCAAAGAGCCACACTACGAGCAAGGGTTTTTCATTATCCCTTTCACCGAATACGAGCGAGTTCGTTCCGAAGGGACAAAGGCAGGTGGAAATGTATTACCAACCGCAGAAATTGAAGGGGTGCGATATGTCATCTCTTGGAACAATTATTTGAGTAAAATGAAAGCAATTCCCGGTGTTTCAGTCATTGGAATCCCTAAAACCTATTTCCAAACCCTTTAGATAACGAGAGCGACCAAATTATTACATGGCTCGCCCACGCTTTACAGGACAGGGTTTCACGAACCCGATTGATTCTCTTGGACTCAATGCTGAAAGCCGTCACAGGGCGATGCCGCCAATCTCAAACGCCTTCATGTCAAATGAAGCCTTTCACGCTGAAAATGTAAGTGGAAATCAAGAATTTCATGGTATTGGAGGTAAAATAGGTGGAAAGCAAGTCAAGAAAGGGTTTTTCAAGAACTTGGGAAGTAAATTTGGAAAAAAATTCGGTAGGAAAGGTCTTGGAGAAGCAGGTGAAGAGGGTGCGGAAAACGCATTGAAAACATCTTTGAAAGCAAGAAATAAAGCCTTGTTGAAATCAACGCCAAGTCCTACTAAACAAGCATTGATTAAGTTCGGTGGGAGAACAGTAGTAGCATTAGCGGCTTTGGGCATTCTCGGACTTCCTTTGGTGGAAAATTTAACGGGTGGTGACTGTCCTCAAAAGGCTATTGATGCGGGCCACGAAGAGGGAACCGAAGAACACACAAAATTCATTGAAGAATGTCAAGCGGGTGCGGCTAACAAAGTAATGATGACAGGAATTGCAGTTATCGGAGTAGTGGTTATTATTGCCGCAGTAATCCTTCGCCCTAAAAAGTCGGCGGAGTGAGAATCTTGCCTTCTTTGAATGGTTTTGCCGAAATTCAGCCATCAACAGACGGTTATAGAGATTGGTCAAATTCGGGAAGTGGAAAAACCAATTTGAAATCAACCATTACCATTGAAGATGCCGATGGAAATGAGATTAAAGCAAGTGAGTTAAGTCCGATGCCTAATTGGGATTACTTGCCCAAAGGTTCAGTTATTAAATACGAAATAGAAACTCAAAGTGATGGTTCGGGAAAATCCGATAGAGTTCAATTGGACATTGATTATGGAAATCAAGGTGCGATAAATAGAGAATACGAAGCAACATACAATGGGCTAAGTGAAGAAGATAAAATTGCTTACGAAAACGGAAGCCGTGTGATAGAGGATAGAATTAACAAATTAACTGAACAAGCCATCCTTGACAAAAGCATCCCCTACACAATAACAATTTATTCTCAAACGATTACGACTGATAGTGATGGAAAAGCAAGCGGGGCGATTCCAATAGATGCAACATGGCCTAATACTGTGTATAACTTGATGATTCATTATGGGTATGATGGCGCAGGTGAAAGTATCACATGGGGCGATAGAATGCTATCAAATGCTATTGAGGCGGCAACATATCTTACTTTAATTCCACCATTTACGCCATTAGGTGCGGCAGTTTTCGTTGCCGAAATTGGTTGGGCTTATGCAAATGCTAAATGGCTAACAGGATATGGCCCTGCTACTGAAAACAAATATGGTGTTTCCTTCCCCGATTTTGGTTTTAATCACGCATACGGATTCGGAACTGATGAAGTTCTATTAAATGACCAACCCGCATTAGGAAATTTTAGTGGTGAAAATCCATATTTCCTTATCGGTGGTTCTGTTCTTGTGCTATTGTTGTTAAAGAGGTTGATTTGATATGGACACATGGAAAGTAGCAAAATGGATGAGTGAATCGGTTAAAACCGTATTTAGTGCGGTCACTACCGGGCCTTCCGATGCAGTTAAGTTCGGAGAAAAGTCGGAAAGTGACAAACCATACGAGGATTGTAATACCAAACACGAAGTTCAAGGATTCCGAACAATTGCTGATAAGGCAGGTAAAAAATCCCATGCCTTAACAGACCAAATCATTGTTGATTTTAGAGGTCGTGATACCAACGATTGTGATTGGTCTTTGAAAGTTTGGGAAACTGATTGCTCTTACAACACCAAATACTCCGCACAACACGCCACATCAATTAGGATTTTCCATGAAGATGACGATAAAAACCCTGTTCATTCGTTTGAAATAGCAGGGGTTGATGATGGTTCGGGTTGGGTTTCATCACCACGATACTTGATTACAAAGGCGGGTAAGTGGACACTTTATGCAAAGTCAAAAAGAACGGGAGATTGTGGAGATGAAGTGTTTGAAGATTGGACAAAGATTGGTGATTTTACCGCCCAAGAACCACTTGAAGATTGTTATTATCAAGGCCGAGAAGAGGGTGCAAATGTTGGAGATTGTGGAGATTGTTTAACAGGATATACCGAAGTGGATGGTGAATGTCAAGCCGATTCAAGCAGTAGTGGTGGTGCAAGTGGAGGCGGTTCTTTCGGCACTATGGATAACTCACAAATTTACATGATAGGCGGCGGAGTCCTTCTCTTAGCCCTCCTTCTAAAAAGAAAGAAATAATTATTCTTTCCATTTGCCTAACGGACATTTAGAACCTTTAATTTTAGCCTTCAATTTCATATTGCATCCACATACTTTACAAAATAGACCTGTCATTTTTGCCTCGGATTTATCACAAGGGTAGCACTCGTTAATCCTGTCGGTGTAAAGGCTCATAGGTATCTCATGTGCGATTCAACCATCTATACCTTTCCAAAGAGGCATACCTCTTCCAAACACCTTATGACAAGGCGTAAAATACATCGGAACATCTGTAAAATGCACATCAGTTTTCCAAAGTGAACCATTATCTTGTTTGTGAATCGCCATCGCAATATCAACAGGTTGAGCATCGGGAGATAATTTCCTAACTGCTTCCAAATTATCCTCATCCATAGGCCAAACAATCTGCCCTGTTTTCCAATGAACAGAATAGGGGCAAGCGATGATACCTTGTCTTTCCACAGGGGTCAAATCTGCACCCCTAAATTCCTCACCTGTTGATTTGATAAAGACATCTTTCACTACTTCACAGTAGGCTTTTGCGAGAAATTTTGCATTATCCTCCTTAAAATCGCTAAATTGTTTCCCGCATAGCCATTTAGAGTCCTTTTCGTTGAGCCAAATATGGAATCCTTTGCTTCCCGAAAATACCATCATTGGTTCAAGTCCTAAATCAATTAAATGTTCACAAACCTTTTCTCCTTGATAGAATGCTTTCATCGGTTCACCCTCCGCATCAATATCCCAAATCAAATTCTTCTCTAAATAAATCTTAGGGTTGCCTATCTGTTTCTTATACACAGCGTTAGTCCACAACCTCCAATCGGGTGTCATCATGTCTTTCAACATCGGAGGCTTCAAGGCACGAAAGTCAATCACATTAGAACAGACTCCAATTTTCATTCCTGTCCCTTTAGAAGTTAAACGATTGATAATGTATTTCATGTGGTCGCTTCCATGAGCATACAACTTCCTACGGGGGAACTTCTGCCCTAAGTTATGCACATAGACCTCTCTATTTGTGGTTATCTTAGCCATCTCGCATAGAACACTTCTGTCCATCAACCAATCATCCACAGGCATACGCTATCATACTCCTAACGCCTATTTCAACCTTCATCAATCAAGACTACCTCTATGCGCCCACTCACTACCTCCAAACGCCCACTATTTTTGACTATCTAAAGAGCGATAGGCACAACCTCACGGTCAATCGTTCCCACCCTGCTATAATGGGCGGTAAAAGGTAAAGTGGGCTATTTAGAGGTAATCCTCAAACACATAGTATAGGGAATACGCTTTCAACGGTTCAAATAAGTCCACAAGGCATTGAGCCTATCCTGTCGCTTCTCCTGTGCAGACCAAGACATTTCGTATGCGTATTCCATCCAATGCTCGTTCTCGGTAAGGAGAAGCCACTCTAACACTTCAATTTGCACACTATCCAATTCCTTGAGGGTCATGGTTGATTTTACGGTGTCCTTGAGAATATCCGTGTATTCATAGGCATCTCCAATATCCCATGTATCACTCATAACTTGCATCCATCCATCAAATTCACCACAACCTTTGAATGCAGAAGTTAATGTCTTTCGGAATCCACCCATCAATTTCTTTTCTTTTTCTTCATCAGTCAAAACCTTCTCAACCTTGACTTCTTTCAATGGCGCATCTTGCACAAATTTAACATACTTTTTCGGCAATTTCTCTAAATTGATGTATAATTCAGTTATAATATCATTGGCTTTTTTCGTTGGTGCATAACCCGCACCAATACTCCAACCCCAAGCATAAGGATTCAATTCATGCGTTTTTTTCTTTATTATTTCGTTCATAGCACCCAACATAATACGGTTGAACAACCAATCATGCGGTCTTCGCTTACCATTGATTACAGGTGTCACATAATGGTCATGGGCTTTGTGGGATAATTCGTGAAACAATGTTTCAACACACTCACCCATGCTCAAGTCCTTACGCAGACCCACTTCAACAGTCCCATTAGAATAATAACAACCACCTCCACCTTTTGTAAATTGCATAACATTGATGTGTTTCTTCAACAAACCCTGCTTACCGAATTTTTCAGTCCTGTTCCAAAACCATTTCATCTCGTTATTGACATTAGCATTCCACCGTTTTCCGTGAAATTTACCTACTCTCCGAGCGTGGGCTTCCGCTTCCTCCACAATTTTATTCCAATTCACTTTCAAACATAGGTGTCTTGCTAATTCCATCATGTTGAGAACCTTTCCATTCCGTTCAACAATCCACTTCTCATTCTTCATCCACTTTGCTACATAGGCCATTTTATCACTCCGTATCTCTCCAATACAATTTAAAATAACAGCCACTACTTAATAAGGATTACTATTCCTTTCGTTGGATAAAAATAAACCACACCCCGTTTTTTGGGGTCTTTATAGGTCGGGAATTCCCGACTTTTTGGAAAAAGTCTTATCAAAAACCTCATTTTGTCTTGACCTCCCGCAGAAACAACTGCAACA
>Ga0206123_10000318_pt1 | contig 48090 bp, 45 predicted proteins | sample Helgoland_Spring_2_FD_160086 | JGI IMG/M metagenome (GOLD analysis project Ga0206123, IMG submission 160086) | Pelagic subsurface seawater microbial communities from Kabeltonne, Helgoland, North Sea - Helgoland_Spring_Bloom_20160316_1 | ecosystem: Environmental > Aquatic > Marine > Epipelagic ...
TCTTTAAATTTCTTATTTAACGCAACAATTGGGGGTGATATGTATTCAGTATTTAACTCTACAATGTTATCAAGAGGTTTAACAACTGATACAGCTGGTCAAAACTTTAATAGAGAACTAGCATTTTTATTACCTGGAGTTTTATCTGATTCTTCTCCAAATAATAAAATGATTAATAACTCTACTTTTACTTTTAGTACAATATTCTATGCTTCAGAACTTGAAACTTGGGATGCAAGTGTTCTAAGATTAAGTGAGTTAACATTAACATATGATATACCTAAAAAATGGTTAGAAAGAACACCATTTGGAATGGCATCAATCTCAGCACAAGGTTTTAACTTGTGGTATGATGCATACAATATGCCTGAAGCAAGTAATTTTGATCCTAACATTGCCGGACTTGGTGTCGGAAATGGATCTGGATTTGAATACTTTAATGGAGTTAGTGCAAGGAGATATGGTGTAAGTTTAAAATTTACGTTTTAATAATAAAATTTAGAAATTATGAAAAATTTTACAAAACTTTCAATTTTATCTCTATTTAGTGTTTTAGTTTTCATATCATGTGAAACCACTGAATTAGACTTAACAGCAAATCCTAATGCTTTAGGACCTGACCAGGCTAGTGCCGATTTATTTATAAATGCAATCCAAGAGGATTTTGCATATTTTGTAAATAATATGGGTAGTCCTGGATTAAGATTAACAAGACAACTTCATGGCTTTTTCCGTGACTATGATAATGCCTACACACCCATTGCATGGGATGGTGTATGGTCTACTGCATATCAAGGAATTATGGAAGATATAAGACTTATGACAATACTTGCTGAAGATGCAAACCTATCATATTACGTTGGTATGGGAGAAGTTTTCCAAGCATATATTTACATATCTCTTGTTGACTACTTTGGAGATGTACCTTATTCTGAAGCCTTACAAGGTTCAGCAAACTTAAACCCTTCATCAGATGGAGGTCAATCAGTTTATCAAGCTGCCTTAGGCTTATTAGACTCTGCAATTGCAAACTTTAGTGCTGGTAGTACTGGACCTCAATACGATATGTATTATGGAGGTGATGCTGAAAAGTGGATTACTGCTGCTAACAGTATTAAGAAAAAAGCCTATTTAAATATGGGTGATTATTCATCTTATAATTCAATAACTGATTATATAACTTCAAGTGCAGAAGACTTCCAGTTCCAATGGGGAACTAATGTTTCTAATCCTGATACTAGATCTCCAATTTATAGATCAAACTATACTGATAATGGAGCTTCTGATTTCCAATCAAATTGGCTTATGAATAGGCTAATGGTCGGTAGAGGTGGTGTTAGGGATCCAAGAATAAACTATCTTATTTATAGACAACAAGGTGATACACCAGGTATAGACGGTCCAGTAGACGAAACTTTACTTCAATGTGCTGTTCCAGGTTTTTTCATAGAGCCGCACAGGGTTGCATACGGAATCTATTGTGGTTTACCTGAAGGATACTGGGGAAGAGACCATGGAGATGATAGTGGTATTAACCCTGATCAATCACGAAGAGCAATAAATGGTATTTATCCATCTGGAGGTACTTATGATAGTGGAGAATTTGTTCCACAATATCTTGGAGATGGTGCTGGTGGTGAAGGGATTACACCTATAATTTTATCATCTTGGATGAATTTCTTTGATGCTGAAGTAGCTGTAATGACCGGTGGTGATCCTACTGCAGGAACTCTTGCAGGAATTGAATCGTTCTTCAATAAAGTGGATGATATAACAGGAGCACCTGCTATGTCTCAAGGAGATATCGATGAATACATAGCTAACTTTGCTGCAGAATGGACAGCTGCCTCACTTGATGGTAAGCTCGAAATGTGGGCAGAAGAGTTTATGATAACTCAAGTTGGAAATGGAATAGATGCATATAACTTGTATAGAAGAACAGGGTATCCTAAGAATCTTCAGCCAACAATTGAGCTGAATCCTGGACAATTTCCTTTATCTATGTTCTATCCAAGTAATCATGCAGGTAGAAACTCAAATGTTAATCAGAAATCTGATTTGACACAAAGAGTATTTTGGAACACTAATGGACCTTCGGTCGACTAAAAATAAATACTATGAAAAAAATATATATATATCTTAGTTTAATTATTTTGGTTACTTCATGTGCTAAAAATGACTATCGTGATGAATACATGGGAGAAGAAATGATGATTGATTACATGTTTAATAATTTTGAATATGGTGCCGGGTTGAGAATGATTACTCAAGTTGGAGAATATCAAGCAGCAACTCCTAATACATCAATATGGACAGCAACTCTAGAACCCCATGCAGAGACTATCGACTTAGTTTCTAAAGTAGATCTTTTGTTATCTATGAATGGAGGAACTGAATCACTTCATCAAACTTGGGCTCTGTCCGACATGTATGACGGTGATTTTGGACTTAAGAGGTTTGATGTGTCTGTTAGTCTAAATCAGGCTTTATCAACTATGAACATCTCTAGTTTTTCTGGAAATGATGTTGTAACCTTTAGATTTGTTATGACTTTAACAGATGGTAGAACATTTTCAAGTAATAATGTTACTGGTTCTATGACCGGTTTCTATTGGAGTTCTCCTTACAGATATGCTGTTGTAATTGGTTGTAAAGTACCTGCAGGTGGAATTCCTCCAGCTGGAACTTATACAATAAATGGACAGGATAGTTGGGGTGATGGTTGGAATGGTGCAACAGTTACCTATACAATCGATGGTGTTGATAATGTATTTGGTATCGAGGATGGAACATCTGGAAGTACAACATTTACACTTGATGGAACTCAGACACTAAACATTTCCTTCCAAGGAGGAGATTGGGATGGTGAGGTAACATATCAACTAGAATTCGTTGATTCAAATGGAGACAATGCTCAAACAGCTCTTTCAGATGGAACTAGTCCAGCTGAAACAAGTAAAGATTTGAATGTTTGTTTCTAATATTATCAAATAATTAATAACTTAAAAGGAGGTTTTTTGACCTCCTTTTTTTATGCTTATGGATAATCAAATTGAAATTTATGGAATTAGAAGCATTATTGAAGCTATAGAATCATCAAAAGAAATTTCTAAAGTTTACCTGTTAAAATCTGATTCCCCTCAAAGTAGTTTGTTTAGGTCGCTAATTATTCTTCTCGAAAGGAAGAATATAAAGTCTTCATTCGTACCTAAAGAAAAATTTAAAAAATACAGTGAAAAAAATCATCAAGGTGCAGTGGCTATTTTATCACCAGTTAGACTATTATCATTAGAAGATTTAATTTCATCAACTTTTGATGAAAAATCTCCAAAAACTTACTTGTTACTTGATGGAGTCACAGACACAAGGAATTTTGGAGCAATAATAAGAACTAGTGCTGCTGCTGATATAGATGGAATAATTATTTCTCAAAATAACTCTGCCCCTATTAATGCTGATGTTGTAAAAACATCCTCAGGAGGAGTTTTTAAAATACCAATTGCAAGGGTAAGCAATATAAAGGATGCTATACTCTATTTAAGCTCAATAAATGTAGATATAGTTAGCTTATCTGAAAAAGCAGATAAAACTATATATGAAGTAGATTTCAAAAAGTCTGTAGGTCTTATACTTGGATCAGAGGATAGAGGAATTTCAAAGAGTATATTAAGTCTATCAAATGAAACAGTAAGTATACCCATTAGTTCAAAAATAGACTCACTAAATGTATCTGTTGCTTTTTCAGCTGTTATATTTGAATTAGTTAGACAAAGAAGATTTTAAGCTAAAAGATGTAATTTAGTAAAAAACAAAAATTGTCATCAGGTAAGTATCTTCATATTTTTTATTTATTTATAATTACATTATTTGTAAGTAGTTGTAATTTAGATATTTATAAAGGTTTTGAAGAGCCAATAGTCACTGAAAATATTTTTGAGATTAATGATAGTATCATTAAAAAAGATCCCGTTAAATTACTTATTCAACCAAGCTCCCCTATTAATAAAGTTTTTGGATATCCGCTTGGAATATCAATATATAAACTAGCTAGTGTTAATCCTGATGAAAAATTTGAATCATGGCTTTATAAAAAGCCAAAAAGATATGAAAGACTTAGTAAAGTCCTATCTGAAAAACAAGTATCTCAACTTAAAAGATATAACAACTCTTTTAATGAATTTTTAAAAAATCTTGGACAAAAGCCAATAATGCTTAGAGATTTAAATGTTAATCAAAACATATTAAGATTAAAGCAATATTATAAAAATGAGGGATATTTTGATTCAAATGTAAATGTAGATACAATAATTAACGAAAATCAAGCTAAAATAAAATATAATGTTTCTACAAACACTAGATATTTAATTGACTCCATTTCAATTGATGTTAAATCTAGAGATATAGACTCACTAATTAAAAACAGTCAAAAACTGAGTCTATTAAAGGAAAATGAATATTTTTCAATAACAAAACTGATATTAGAGAGAGATAGACTTGAAAATTTATTTAAAAACAATGGTATTTATGATTTTCAACAAAGAAGTATTAACTATAATGTTTTAATAGACAGTTCTGGGGTTAACAAAAAGATTCCGATAATAATTAGTATCAAAAATCCTAAAGAAGAGAGTCTATATCAAATTAAAAAAATTAACGATATAAATATTTATGTTGAAACTTTAGATGAGTTATCAAATATTAGTTCTTACACAGATTCTATAATTTATAATGGAATTAAGATATTTTCTAAAGGAACTTTAAATTACAGTCCAAAATCACTAACTGAACCTATTTTTTATAAAAAAGGTGAAAATTATAGTGATGAAAAGAAACTATTAACTTCAAGGTACTTCTCTAATTTAGGAGCATTTAAGTATCCAAGAATTATTACGGATGAGGTTAATGATTCATTATCATCATCAATATATCTTCTTCCAAGAAATAGATTTAGTCTAGGATTTGATTTAGATTTCACTCATTCAAATATTGAAGATTTTGGAATTTCTTTTGGAACAAATTTTAATATCAGGAATATATTTAGAGGCACTGAAAACCTTTCATTGAATCTTAATAACTCTATTGGTGCTTCAAAGGACATAGGTGATCCAAGTGATTCGTTTTTTAATTTATTTGAATTAGGAGGAAATCTAAATTTAAGAATTCCAAGAGCAATTCTTCCTTTTAAATCAGAGAGAATAATAAGAAAAGAGATGAATCCAGTTACAAATATAATAGTGGGATCTACCGTTCAAGAAAACATTGGGCTTGACAAGCAATATTATAGTGGTATTTATGAAGTGAACTGGAATCCTTCAAAATACTCTAAAATAAATTTTAGATTGCTTGACTTTGAATATGTGAATAATCAAAACATTTCAAATTACTTTAATGTATATAAAAACTCATATGATAAATTAAATTATATATCATCTTTATACAATATAGATCAATCAATAATAAATCAAAATGGTGACTTAATTATTCCTGATGGAGCTGATATGTTTATTAATCAAGTTCTTAACAATGAAACTTCACTTAATTCAGGGACTGATTTTTATAAAAGTGTTAGTTCAATACTAGAAAGAAAAGAAAGGCTGACTGAAAATAATCTTATCATTGGTTCCTCAATAACTCTAAACAGAAATACACAAGAAAATTTTTTAGATGAAAACTTTTCTCAATTACGTTTTAAATTTGAAATGGTTGGTAATCTTTTTAATGCATTACTGAGAGGTGGAAACTTAAATTCAAATAATAAAGTAGAAATTTCAAATATTTTGCCATCACAATACACCAAAGCTGAGATAAATTATATAAAGCATATTCTTTTAAACAATGGTGATGTATTTGCATTCAGAGCTTTTACTGGAATAGCAATACCATATGGCAATTCTAATTATATTCCATTTACAAGGTCTTATTATGCTGGAGGATCAAATGATAACAGAGCTTGGAAGGCATATAAACTTGGACCAGGAAGCAGCAATAACATTAATGAATTTAATGAAGCCAATTTAAAAATTGCATTTAACTTAGAATACCGAAATAAAATCGCCGGTAATTTAAATGGTGCCTTTTTTGTAGATTTTGGTAATATCTGGAACGTAAATGATAATGTAGAGGATGACTCAATGACATTTAATAATTTATCTGATTTAAGTGAGTTAGCAATAGGTACTGGATTTGGTTTAAGATATGATTTCAATTTTTTTGTTCTTAGACTTGATACTGCATTTAAGACATATAATCCAGCTAAAGAAAAAAGTAACAGATGGTTCAAAGACTTTAGTTTAAATAAGGCAGTATTTAATATCGGTATTAATTACCCTTTTTAAAATAAGTTTAATATTTTTGACAAAATTTAACACACATTCATTTTGAAAAACAATTTCATTTACGGTACAAACAATCAAGAATTATACAAACTAGCTAAACAGAAAAAATTTGCTCTTCCTGCAATTAATGTTTCAGGGACGAATACCATAAACTCTGTTCTTGAAACAGCATCTGAGTTAAATAGCCCTGTAATAATTCAATTCTCTAATGGAGGTTCTCAGTTTATAGCCGGTAAAGGAATGCCAAATAAAGGCCTTAACTCATCTATTTCAGGATCAATAGCTGGTGCATATCATATTCATAAGACTATAGATGATTATAATTCAAAAGTAGTAATTCATACAGACCACTGTTCAAGAAAATTACTTCCATGGATAGATGGTTTACTTGAATATGGTAAAGGATTTTTTGATAAAAATGGATATCCATTATTTTCTTCACACATGATTGATTTATCTGAAGAACCTATTGAAGAAAATATTGCTACATGTAAGGAATATCTTAAAAGAATGACAGATTTAGATATGACTTTGGAAATTGAGCTTGGTGTAACAGGAGGAGAAGAAGATGGAGTAGATAACTCAGATATTGATTCTTCAAAATTATATACTCAACCCGAAGAGGTAGCATATGCATACTCTGAACTTAAATCTATAAGCGACAAATTTATGATTGCTGCTGCATTTGGGAATGTTCACGGAGTTTATAAACCAGGAAATGTAAAGCTTACACCAAAAATTCTTAAAAATTCACAAGAACATGTTTCAAAAACATTTAACGTACCTCATAACTCTCTTGACTTTGTATTTCATGGTGGCTCAGGATCTTCAGTTGAAGAGATAAGAGAAGCAATTGATTATGGTGTAATAAAGATGAATATTGATACTGACCTTCAATTTGCATTTACAGAAGGTATAAGAGATTATATGCTAGACAAAAAAGATTATTTAATGACTCAGATAGGTAATCCTGAAGGAAGTGAAAATCCTAACAAAAAATACTATGACCCAAGAGCATGGTTAAGAAAGGGTGAAGAGACATTTAAAGCTAGATTAACTAAAGCTTTTGAAGATTTAAATAATATCAATACCTTAGACTAAACTCTAGTAAAGATGAGTTGGTTCAAAAGAACAAATAAAAACATTAATACTAAGACTGAGGAAAAGAAAGATATTCCTGCGGGCTTATGGTATAAAACTCCTACTGGTAAAATAATTGAAACAAAGGAACTAGCTGAAAATAAATACGTTAGCCCTGAAGATGACTATCATGTTCATATCGGTAGCAAAGAATACTTTGAAATACTTTTTGATGATAAATTTAAAGAGTTAAACTCAGGTATTACTTCCGTTGATTTTCTTAAGTTTCAAGATCAAAAAAAATATTCTGACAGATTAAAAGACGCACAAGTAAAAACAAACCTGAAAGATGCTATTAGAATTGGTTATGGTAAATCTCAAGGGAAAGATATTGTTATAGCTTGTATGGATTTTAAATTTATAGGTGGATCAATGGGATCTGTTGTGGGTGAAAAAATTTCTCTTTCAATTGATTATGCAATCAAAAAAAAGTGTCCTTTAGTTGTTATATCAAAGTCTGGAGGTGCTAGGATGATGGAATCCGCTACATCATTAATGCAAATGGCTAAAACCTCTGCTAAATTAAATGATTTATCTGAGGCTAAATTACCATATATTTCATTATGTACTGATCCAACAACAGGTGGAACAACTGCTTCTTTTGCAATGCTAGGAGATATTAATATTGCTGAACCAAAAGCTCTTATAGCTTTTGCTGGGCCAAGAGTTGTAAAAGATACTACTGGTCAAGATTTACCAGAAGGATTTCAAAAAAGCGAATTTCTTCTTGAAAAAGGCTTCCTAGATTTTATAACCCACAGAAAAGAATTAAAAAAGAAAATAAACCTTTACATAGATTTAATCCAGAATAATCCTCTTCGTAAATAAGGATAAATAATTTAATTTTCTAAATATATTCTACTATATTTGCGGCTCAAAATTAATTGAATGACAGTACTTAAGAAAGAAGAAATTTTTAAAGAATTCGGAAAGAACAAGAAAGACTCTGGTTCTTCTGAAAGTCAAATTGCACTTTTTACTAAAAGAATAGAAGATTTATCTAACCACTTAAAAGATAATGCAAAAGATTTTAATACAGAGAAATCTCTAGTTAAAATGGTTGGTAAAAGAAGAAATTTACTTGAGTACCTTAAGAAAACAGACATTGAAAGATACCGTGAAATAATTAAAAAATTAGGTATCAGAAAATAGGATTTTTAGTTTGGTTGTCTTCATACACACAACAATAAAAAATAACCAAAACTAAATTATGATTCCAAAACCTTTATCACAAACAATATCATTATCAGACGGTAGAGAAATTACTATCGAGACTGGTAAACTTGCAAAACAAGCTCATGGATCCGTTGTTATTAGAATGGGTGATTGTATGCTTTTATCAACTGTAGTTTCAAGCTATGGTTCATCATCCTTGGATTTTCTTCCACTAACAGTAGACTACAGAGAAAAATTTGCGTCTGCAGGAAGATTTCCTGGAGGATTCTTCAAAAGAGAGGCAAGACCAAGCAGTGAAGAAATCCTTACAATGAGAATAGTTGACAGAGTTTTACGTCCTCTATTTCCAAAGGATTACCATTCAGAAACCCAAGTTATGATTCAGCTTATGTCTAGTGATGAAAATGTAATGCCAGATGCTCTCGTAGGATTGGCAGCTTCAGCAGCTTTATCATTATCTGACATTCCATTTGATGGGCCAATTTCAGAGGTAAGAGTTGCTAGAATTGAAGGTGATTTTGTGATAAATCCTTCTAGGAGTGAATTAGCAGAATCAGATATTGATATAATGGTTGGTGCTTCTGAAGACTCAGTTGTTATGGTTGAAGGAGAATTTAATGAAATTTCAGAGGAAGAAATGGCAGATGCAATCAAATTTGCTCACGAAGAAGTAAAGAAACATATAGAGGCACAAAAAAAACTGATCAAAATGGTTGGTATAAGTTCAGAGAAAAGAGAATATGACGGAGCAGAAGAAGATTCTGAGCTAGAAGCTGAAATTTTAAAGAAAGTTTATCAAAAATCTTATGATATTGCAAAGAAAGGCCTTTCAAAAAATGAAAGAAGCGAGCACTTTGGATTATTAAAAGATGAAGTAATTGAGTCTTATGATGAAGAAACATTAGAAGAAAAGAAAGATTTAATTACTAACTACTTTTACAAAGCACAAAAGAAAGCTATAAGAGACTTAGTTTTAAATGATGGTGTTAGACTTGACGGAAGAAAGACAAAGGATATTAGAGATATCTGGACAGAAGTAGGCTACCTTCCTTCCACTCATGGTTCTGCAGTTTTTACTAGAGGTGAAACACAATCACTTGCATCTGTAACTCTTGGAACAAGTAGAGAGGTTAATATGATTGATATGCCAACAAATCAATCTGAAGAAAAATTTTATTTACATTATAATTTTCCACCATTCTCAACAGGAGAAGCTAGACCTTTAAGAGGAACTTCAAGAAGAGAAATTGGACACGGAATGCTAGCTCAAAGAGCTCTTGAAAAGGTTATGCCAGAAGATTGTCCGTATACTGTTAGAATTGTTTCTGAGATACTAGAATCTAATGGTTCATCTTCTATGGCCTCAGTATGTGCTGGATCATTAGCATTAATGGATGCTGGTATAAAAATTAAGAGTAATGTTTCTGGTATAGCAATGGGACTTATTAGTGAAGGTGATAAATATGCTGTCCTGTCAGATATTTTAGGAGATGAAGATCACCTAGGGGATATGGACTTTAAGGTTACAGGAACTAAAGAAGGTATTACAGCTTGCCAGATGGACATTAAAATTAAAGGATTAAAATATGAAATCCTGGTTGAAGCATTACATCAAGCTAAAAAAGGAAGACTTGAAATACTTGATAAATTAGATAGTTCTATTGATAAAGCTAACGAAACTGTTAAGGCACATGCTCCAAAAATGGTTAATATGGAGATTCCTAAAGATTTCATAGGTGCAGTTATAGGACCTGGTGGAAAAATGATTCAAGAACTTCAAAAAGAAAGTGATACAACTATTGTAATTAATGAAAAAGATGAGGTTGGAGTTGTAGAAATCTTAGGTATTGATCAAGAAAAAATTGATAATGCAATTGAAAGAATAAAAAATATAATTTTTCAACCTGTTATTGATGAAGTTTATAAAGTAACTGTTGTCAAAATACTAGATTTTGGAGCTGTAGTAGAATTTGTTCCTGGGAAGGAAGTTCTTCTTCATGTTTCAGAAATTGCATGGGAAAGAGTTGAAAAGGTTACTGAGTATCTTAATCTAGGTGATCAAATTGAAGTAAAATACATGGGAATTGATAAAAGAACTAGAAAACAAAAAGTTTCTAGAAAAGTTCTTCTTGAAAGAAAATAATTTTTTTTTTCATTTTGGAACAATTTTTGTGGCATTATATAGTCTATGAGACAACTAAAAATTACAAAACAAGTAACCAATAGAGAGACAGCCTCTCTAGATAAATACCTTCAAGAAATTGGAAAGGTAGACTTAATTACTGCAGAGGAGGAGGTTGAATTAGCTCAAAGAATTAAAAAAGGTGACCAATTTGCACTTGAAAAACTTACAAAAGCTAATTTAAGGTTTGTTGTCTCTGTGGCTAAACAATATCAAAATCAAGGGCTAACTCTGCCAGATTTAATAAATGAAGGTAATCTTGGTCTAATTAAAGCTGCTCAAAGATTTGATGAAACAAGAGGTTTTAAATTCATCTCTTACGCTGTTTGGTGGATTAGACAATCTATACTTCAAGCACTGGCAGAACAATCTAGAATTGTTAGACTTCCACTTAACAAAATTGGATCAATTAACAAAATCAACAAAACTTATGCATTTCTTGAGCAAGCTCATGAAAGAGCTCCATCAGCAGAAGAAATAGCAAAAGAACTAGATATGACTGTTAATGATGTAAAAGAGTCTCTGAAAAATTCTGGAAGACATGTCTCAATGGATGCCCCTTTGGTTGAAGGTGAAGATTCTAATCTTTACGATGTTCTTAACAGTGGAGAGTCACCTAACCCTGATAGACAACTTTTGCACGAATCTCTTAGAACAGAGATTGAAAGAGCACTAGATACCCTTACCCCTCGTGAAGCTGACGTTGTAAGATTATATTTTGGTCTTGGAAACCAGCATGCTATGACCCTTGAAGAAATTGGTGAAACTTTTGATTTAACAAGAGAAAGAGTTAGGCAAATCAAAGAAAAAGCCATAAGAAGGCTAAAACATACCTCAAGAAGTAAAATTCTTAAAACATATTTAGGGTAAGTATATCTCCTTTTAATGTTTATATCTTTTATTAACAGATTTAATTAAATCTATAAGGTTATTTTATATTCGTAATAAAACATTATGTCTATAAAAATAGCTCCATCTATTCTTGCTGCTGACTTTGGTAATCTATCTCTTGAATGTAAAAAAATTGATAAAAGTAATGCTGACTGGTTCCATTTAGATATTATGGATGGCCTATTTGTTCCCAATATATCATACGGAATGCCAATAGTTAAGTCAATAAGAAAGATGACAAAGAAACCCCTAGATGTTCATTTAATGATTATTGAACCTGAAAGATATATAGATAAATTTATTGAAATTGGCTCTGATATTCTTACTGTTCATGTTGAAGCTACTTCAAAAATGGACAATATAATAGATAAAATTAATCATTCAGGAATTAAATCTGGGATAGCTATTAATCCTGATACACCAATTAGTAAATTAGATGATTACATTTCTAATGTTGACTTAATTTGCCTGATGGGAGTCCATGCAGGATTTGGAGGACAAAAATTTATTAAAAAAACATTTAATAGACTTGAAGAACTTAAAAACTTAATTAATTCTAAAAATTCATCTGCCCTTATTGAGATTGATGGCGGAGTAAATGAAAATAATTTTGAAAAACTTAAAAATTTAGGCGCTGATGTTCTTGTTGCAGGAAGTTATATTTTTAACTCTTCTAATTATAATGCAGCTATCGATCTACTTAAATAATCAATAATTTAAAATCTTTAATTTTATGAAGTTTATGTTCAGCTCATATAAAATTTTAAAAATTAACTTAGTATTGATCCTTTTTATTGCTTGTAATACATCAAGTAATTTGGATGATGAAATTTTACCTATTTATGATACAGAATCAAATATTATTAAAAATCAAGAGTTGAATTCTATAATTTCAAATGAAGGCCCATTATCGCTATTAGCTTTAGGTGATAGCTATACTATTGGAGAGGGAGTAAATGAAGAAGAAAGATGGCCTAACCAATTTGTTCAAGTTGCTTATGAAAATGGCATAGACTTTTTAACTCCAAGAATAATTGCAATGACTGGATGGAAAACATATGATTTGATCAATGAAATAGAATCAAGCAATTTTGAAAAAAAATATGATTACGTTTCACTATTAATTGGGGTTAATAATCAGTTTAATTCAAGATCTATTAACGAATTTGAAGATGATTTAGACAAACTATTAACCAAAATAAATAATTTAAAGAAAAAAGATGGTAGTGTTTTGATAATTTCAATACCTGATTGGGGATCATCACCATTTGGTGAGAATATGGATAGAAATCAAATTTCAACTGAAATAAATTCTTTTAACAATAGTTTGAAAAGCTTTGCAAATATTAATGGTTTAAAATATGTTGATGTAACAGAAATATCTCGAAGAGCAATAAACGAGCCTAATTTAATTACTAGTGACAATCTTCATCCTAGTGGTTTAATGTATCTAGAATGGGCTAAGAAAATTTTTAATGTTTGGATAAATTAAAAAAAATAGCAATTAATCTTGATTCTAATGACGAATTATCCTCATATAGAAAGGAATTTATATTACCTACTAATACTATTTATCTTGATGGAAATTCACTAGGTGTTCTATCAAAAAATATTATAAATGATATAAATAATACAATCAAGGAGGACTGGGGGAATAATCTTATTTCTAGTTGGAATGATAAATGGATTGAACTTCCAAATAAAGTATCAAAAAAAATAGCTTCTATACTTAATTGTAGTGGTAATGAGGTTTATGTTGGTAGCTCAACATCAAATAATCTTTATAAGCTAATCAAGAGCATATTAGAGGCTCATAAAGACATAAAAAACATATCAACTGATAATCTTAACTTTCCATCAGATAAATATATATGCGAAGGCATTTGTGAGGATTTTAATTTAAAATTTAAATTTTTAGATTATAAAAATGATTTATTTCCTGATATAGAAGTTCTAAAAAGATTTATAATTGATAATCCGGGGATAATAGTTCTTTCTCATGTAACTTATAAATCATCTTATAGATATCCAATAAAAGAGATTAATAAATTTTGTAGAGAAAATAAATCAATGGCTATTTGGGATTTAAGTCATTCTATTGGTGCAGTTCATATTGACATGGAGTCGAATGAATCAGATTTTGCAGTTGGGTGTACTTATAAATATCTAAACGGTGGACCTGGATCACCTGCATTCATTTATGTTAGAAAAAATCAAATAAAAAAATTAAAATCTCCAATCAAAGGATGGTTTAGTCATAATAAACCTTTTGATTTTTCTGAAGAGTATCAAGAATCTAACTCAATGGAAAAATTTTCAAATGGAACTCCTCATATTTTATCATTATCAACACTAAAATCATCATTAGATATAACAATAAGTGCTTCTACAAAAAAACTTGAAAATAAATCTCACAAATTGTTTCATTTTTTTGAATCAATATATAAAGAGAAGTTAAGTGATAAAAAATTCAAATTAATAACTAAAAATAATAGAGATGAAAGTGGTTCTCATATTTCATTACACCATAATGAAGCCTGGCGAATATCTCAATGTTTAATTTCTCCTATCAGAAATACTTCAATTAAAATTATAGTTGATTATAGACCTAATAACATTATAAGGATTGCTTTAACGCCTTTATACACATCTTTTAAAGACATAAATATTTTATGTGAAAGAATAGTTGAAATAATTGATACTAAAGAATTTCAACAAAAGGATAATACAAAAGAAGGGGTTACTTAAAACTTTAAATTAATTCATCAATTTATTTTTAACCATTTCTGCAATCACTCTCCCTTCAGCTTTTCCTGAAACTTTTAGATTAACATTGGCTATTACTTTACCCATATCTTTCATTGATTCTGCATTTAAATCTGTTATTACTGAATCAATAATTTCAGATAACTCAGATTCACTTAGTTGTTCTGGTAGAAATTCTGAGATAATCTTTGCCTGAGAAATTTCGACCTCTGCTAATTCACCTCTTTCTTGCTCAATATATATTTTAGCACTATCATTTCTTTGTTTTACCATTTTTTGAAGAATTTTAAGAATAATTTCTTCTTCGACTTGATCTTTAGATCCAGTTTTAGTTTTTTCTAATAAAATTGCAGACTTTATAGCTCTAAGAGATTCTAACCTTACAGTATCCTTACTTTTCATTGAGTCCTTAATTGACTCATTAATTTTGTTTTCTATATTCATATTTTAATCAACGTTATCATGAAGGTATGTATTTACATCTGGAAATTCTAACTTATTTTCTTCATTTAAAATAGTCTTTGAAAATATATCTTCATTTTGAGATTTGGTATTAGTAATTTCAATACCCATCCTTTTATAAGCAGGTATTTTTTCTAAATCTTCTATAGTAGAATTTTTATTCTTAAACACATAATTAAATTGTTTTAGATTCTCTCTTCTAATTAGATTCTCATTGTCTAAATCACTATCTAATGGTTTGTCAAATAAATTTTCAGATATTTCAACTTCATTATCTAACTTATCTTCATTTTCATGAATATGATCCTGGATTTCAATATCTTCAGACACTTCTTCATCAAGGTCTAATTTAATAAACTGAATCTCATCGTCCTCAATATTACTAAGTTCTGAATCTGGAATATCATTAAAATCAATCTCATTTTCTTTATTAATATTATTATATTCTGGTTCTTCTATCTCATTTGGTTTAGTTATATTTTCTTCATCAATATGATTATCATTTAAATTAAACTCTTCTTTTTCTGGATTATTAATTGAATAATTATCACTTGAAAAAAGACCAAATGAAATATCATTAGGCGATTCCTTAGAAGTATTAATTTCTGACTCAACATATTCAATTTCATGCAGCTCAATATCATTAATCACAAAGTCTGTTGTTTCTGGTTCAACAACCTCATAACTTATGTCAATATTTCTTAGTATTTCATTTATTTCACTTTCTATCTTCTTTTGTTGAGACTCGTTATTTAATTTATCTTCAACAATTTCATCAGACTCATGAGTTAGATGATCTAATTCATCTTTATTCATTAATGATTTTTCAAAGGGGTGATCTTGATCTAGTTTATAAACTACTTTTTTAGTTTCAGAACTTACAAGACTTTTTTGCTTTTCATCACCAAACCCAGTTGCTATTACAGTAACAGAAATATTATTTCCTAACTCAAGATCTTCACCTACTCCCATTATTATATTTGCACTATTTCCTGTCTCATTTTGAATATATTCATTTATTTCCCCTATCTCATCAATTGTAATTTCTTCAGTACCAGATACAATTAATAATAAAACATTTTTACTTCCTTCAATTTTATTGTCGTTAAGCAATGGAGAATCTAAAGCTTTTATTACAGCTTCATTTGCCCTATTTGATCCACTTGTAATAGATGATCCCATTATAGCAGTTCCACTATTAGATAATACTGTTTTTGCATCTTTTAGATCTATATTTTGAGTATAGTGATGAGTAATTACTTGTGCAACTCCTCTAGCAGCTGTAGCCAAAACTTCATCAGCTTTTGAAAATCCTTCTTTAAAACCTAGATTACCATAAACATCTCTTAATTTATTATTATTAATTATTATCAAGGAGTCTACTGATCTTTTTAGTTTCTCTAAACCTTTAATTGCCTGTAACTCTCTATTTTTTCCTTCGAAGTTAAATGGAATAGTAACAATCCCTACTGTTAAAATATCAAATTCCTTAGCCATTTCTGCAATAATAGGTGCAGCACCAGTTCCAGTTCCACCTCCCATTCCTGCAGTTATAAACAACATCTTAGTTTGAGTTTCCAAAAGATTCTTTAATTCTTCATAGCTTTCTAATGCTGCTAGTTTACCTATTTCAGGATTAGCTCCAGCTCCAAGACCCTCTGTTAAATTTACCCCAAGTTGGATTTTGTTAGGTACAGGACTTTCTTCTAAAGCTTGAGAATCTGTATTACAAACAACAAAATCTACTCCTTTGATTCCTTGTTTATACATATGATTTACCGCGTTACTTCCTCCCCCTCCTACTCCCATAACCTTCATTACATTGCTTTTATTTTTTGGTAAATCAAAACTAAAGTTAGTGTCTATTTCTGTTTTCATCTTTTCAAATTTTTATTAATTATCAATTGTATTATCTAGGTTTTCTACTTTATCTATAAAACTTTTAAAACCTTCTGCCCATTTGGTCAAAGTTGTTTTTCTTCCTTGGTTTACTAAGTCATTTGAGGTTGAGTTTGAAATTGAGTTATCTTCTAAAGAATTATTCTCAATAGCTTTCATCAACAAGCCAACTGCAGTTGAGTAAATTGGATTATACTCATTTGAGTCTCCAGCTAAATGTTCACCTGGAAATCCTATTCTAGTATCCATACCAGTTACATATTCAGTTAATTGTTTTAAGTGTCTTAATTGACTTCCACCTCCTGTTAAAACAATTCCAGCAATTAATTTTTTCTTAGAATCTTCATGACCATAATTTTTGATTTCTAGATAAGCTTGATCTATAATTTCTACAACTCTTGCATTAATAATCTTAGATAATGTTTTTAATGAAATTTCTTTTGGATCTCTTCCTCTAAGTCCTGGAATAGAAACAATTTCTGAATCTTTATTTTCGCCAGGCCATGCTGAACCAAATTTTATTTTTAATTGTTCAGCTTGATTACCAATTATTGAACATCCCTCTTTAATGTCTTCTGTAATTACATTTCCACCAAAAGGAATTACTGCAGTATGTTTAATAATTCCATCTTTAAATATAGCAACATCTGTGGTTCCTCCTCCTATATCAATTAGAGCTACTCCAGCTTCTTTTTCCTCCTCTGATAATACAGCATCTGAAGAGGCTAATGGCTCAAGGGTTATGTCTCCCATCTCTAAACCTGAACTTTTAATACATTTTCCAATATTTCGAATTGATGATACCTGACCTACAACAATATGAAAATTTGCTTCTAGCCTACTACCATACATGCCAATTGGTTCTTTGATTTCAGATTGACCATCAACTTTAAAATCCTGAGGAAGAACATGAATTATTTCTTCACCTGGAAGCATAACTAATTTATAGACTTGATCAATTAATTTGTCAATGTCATTTTCATTAATTACCTCATCTGGATTTTCTCTTGTAATGTAGTCACTATGCTGAAGACTTCTAATATGTTGACCCGCTATACCTACTGCAACCTCCTTAACGTCTACACCTGATTTTGATTGTGCTTCATCAACAGCAATTTTAATTGATTGTATTGTCTGTGTAATATTATTTACAACACCCCTATGAACTCCTAAACTTTGTGATTTTCCAACACCTAGAATTTTAACTTTATTAAATTGATTTTTTTCTCCAACCATTGCTACAATTTTTGTAGTTCCTATGTCTAATCCTACTGAATAATTTTTATTCATAATTTAATTTTTAATTGCTATTAATCTATTATTATAAACAAGATCAACTTGTTTATATTTTTTATTTGATGAATTATTATATTGATAGATATAAAATCCTTTTAACATGTTTAGTTTATTTTTTAATTGAAACTCATTACCAAATCTTATATCAAAATCAAAACCCGTGATATTTAAGTATATATCATCTCCCTTAAGGCTTATAGATTTTAATTTATTTTCGAAAAAATCATCATTCTCTAGAGCAGCAATTACTTTTAAAATTTTAAATTCCTCACCATCAGTTAAAATTCCTTTAATCTTGGGGATGCTATCAATTGATGAATTGTATTTTTTAAAAATAACTCCTGAAGAATCCATATAACTATTTAACTCTCTTATGAATGCTATAGGTTCTCTGTCTTTTATATCAATTTCTAATTGCAAATAGTTATTACGATAAACATCAATACTTTTTATTGATTTAATTTTTTCAAGTTCTTTTTCAACTTTTTGAAATTCATTTAGATTTATTAAATCTGATAGCTCTTTATTTGTAATTAAGTCATCAACAACTTTTTTATTATCAAAGTATCCAGTACCCAAATAATTTATATTAATATCTAGATAATTATTATCGTCAGTTAAGCTAATCAAGGCTGAACTTGACAATAGAATTATTAAGACAAACATTTTAATTAAGCTAGTCATTGGTAAATATTTTTTTATTTAGATTTTCAGTTATATTTCCAGCTCCTAATATTGATATGACTTCTGTTTTTGAGTTTATTATTATATCATTAATTAGTTCTTTATTAATAATCTCTTTCTTTTCTGAACTTATCTTTTCTAGTAATACTTTTGAGCTAACTCCTTCAATTGGCTTTTCTCTAGCAGGGTAAATTTCTAGCAGATATACTTCATCAAACTTTGATAAGACTGTTGCAAAATCTTCCATAAAATCTCTTGTCCTTGAAAATAAATGAGGCTGAAAAATAACAGATGTAGATTTATTTTTATAATTGCTATTTATTGTATTTAATACTGATTCAATTTCAGTTGGATGATGAGCATAATCATCTATAATAATTTTATCATCTATTTTATATATATCCATTCTTCTTTCTATTCCATTTAAATCAGAAAGAAATGGTAGTAATTCTGAAATCTCAATTTCTTTAATCTGATCTATTATAGAAAGAGCAGATAAAACATTTTTTAGATTATGCAGTCCAATGATATTCACATATATTTTAGTGAAAAAATTATCTGGTGTTTTAAAATCAAAAATAATTCCGTCATTTTTTATTATTATACTTGAAGCTTTATAATCGGCATCATTTTTAATTGAAAAAGTAAAATCACCTTTTATATTAATATCCTTTTCAACAACTAAGCTGTTTTTAACACTTTTTGAAAATAGCTTAAAACTCTTACTTAAAGATTCAAAGTCTCCATATATATCAAGATGGTCACTATCAAGTGAAGTAATAACTGCATAGTCTGGAGATAAGTTAAGAAAAGACCTATCATATTCATCTGCTTCAACTATCACATAATCATCTCCAGTAAATAAATAGTTTGAATTATGTCCCTTCATGATTCCTCCAACAAAAGCTTTAAATTTTAATCCATAAGAATAAAAAAGATCACTAATTATTGCAGTAGTTGTTGTTTTTCCATGGGTTCCTGCTACTGCAATACATTTAGAAGTTTGAGATATCTCTCCAAGAATTTCTGATCTTTTATAAATTTTATTTTTTCCATTTGAAATAAAATAATTTAGAAAAATATTATCTTTTTTGATAGCAGGAGTATATATAATCTCCAAATCTTCTCCCATTATATCTTCAGGAATCTCTTCAAGATTTAATTTATTAGTAATAGCTATTCCTTTTTTTAATAATATTTCTATTGATCTATTATTCGATTGATCATACCCAAAAACAATGTTTCCTTTATCATGAAGAAATTGAGCAATCGAAGACATTCCAATACCTCCAATACCAATAAAAAAATATTTTTTATTCAGCATTATTCAAATGTTTTTTTATTAATTCTACAATATCATTTGAGGCATTGGGTAATGCTATTTTAGATATATTATACGATAGTTCTTCTTGTAATTTTTTGTCTCTTATTACTAAATCAAGCTTATTCCTAAATATTAAATCTAAATCCTTCTCTTCAATACATATACATGCATTTTTTTCTTCAATTGCTCTTGCATTTTCTAATTGATGATTCTCTGCCACATTAGGAGAGGGAATTAAAATTGCTGGCTTTGAGACAATTGCTAATTCAGAAAGAGTTAATGCACCACTTCTAGCTATTATTAAATCAGATGAATAATACACAGAATCAATATCATCTATAAAGTCTGTAACAAAGACAGAGTCTGAATTATATTTTTTATAGTCTTCAAAGTAGTTCTTTCCACATTGCCAAATTATAAATATATTTTGCGAGATTATAAAGTCAATATTCTCTTCAATCGTTCTATTTATTTTATCAGACCCTAAACTTCCACCAAGAATTGAAATCACAATTTTGCTTTTATCAATTTTTAATTTTTTCTTTAAATCTATTAGATTATTCAAATTAGAAATTGACTCTCTTACAGGGTTTCCTGTTAAGAACAATTTATTTGAAGGAAAGTATTTTTCCATCTTATCATAAGCTACAGATATATAATTAGCATGGTTAGAAAGAAGTCTATTAGAAATTCCAGGGAATGAATTTTGTTCCTGTATTAAAGTAGGAATTCTTAAAATTGAGGAAATAAATACTATTGGAAAACTTGCAAAACCTCCTGTTCCAATAACAAATTTTGGTTTATATTTTATTAAAATAAATATTGACTGTATTAAACTTATAATCAGTTTAAGTGGCAAAACTATATTTTTAAGTGAAAAAGATCTTTGAAGACCACTTATCCATAAACCATGAATATTATAACCATATTTAGGGATAATGTTCATTTCCATTCTTCCTATTGCTCCAACAAATTTTATTTCAGCATTATTGAAAGACTCATTAATCTTATTAGCAATAGATAATGCTGGATAAATATGCCCACCTGTTCCACCTCCTGAAATTATAAATCTATTCTTTCTCACTATTCATGTTTTTAATTGAAGAGCTTACACTAAGTATCATTCCTAAGGATATGCAAGTCATCCATGCAGATGATCCTCCACTACTAATTAATGGTAAGTTTTGACCAGTTACAGGTATTATTTGAGTAGCAACTGAAATATTTGTAAATGCCTGCATAATAATAAAAATTCCAAGTCCTGAGACTAATATTTTTCCAAACCTATCATCCGTTCGATGGGTTATAACAAGTATTCTAAAGAACATTAATATATAAAGAACTATTATCAAGGAACCACCTATAATACCATACTCCTCAACAATTATGGCAAAAATAAAATCTGAATTACTTTGTGGTAAATGATTCTTCATTATACTTTTTCCTGCACCAATACCAATTAAGCCTCCATTATTTATTGCCATTTTAGCTCTTTCTATTTGATAACTTGCATCTGAATTTTTGTTGGATCCGAAATTTTCAACTCTACTAATCCAAGTATCTATTCTATTTGGGAGTTTTTCAGGAAATGCTTTAGCTGTTAGAAAAAAGATTATCAACAGGAAAGTCAATATTAAAAACATCTTAAATAAATGACGTAAAGGAAATCCAGAAATTATAAGAACAACAAACAATGCACTAAAAATTAGAAAAGCTGATGAAAAATTAGCTGGTAGAATTAAAAATATATATGCAAATATTGGAAGCCAAAGAGGAAGTAAAGTTTGAGAAAATTTAGTTTCTGACAACTTTACTTTTGAAAGATATCTAGCAGTATATGTTATTATAATTATTGCTGCAAATGAAGAAGTCTGAAAACCAATTCCAATTAGTGGAATATCTATCCACCTACTTGCAGCTGAACCCCCTATAATAGTTCCCTGAGATAATGTATATGCTAATAATGCTAATCCAATTGGAAGAAGAATTAATGACATACCCTTGAACAGTTTAAATGGAACTAATTTCACAGACAACATTAATATAATCCCAAAAAGGAGTACAATTAGATGTTTTACCAAATAGTAAATTGGTGATGAACCATCAACTACATAGGAAAGATATGAGCTAGATGAAAAAACTGGAAAAAAAGAAAACAGAGATAATAGTAATATAATTACTAATAAAACTTTATCACCGAATATTAAACTTTTAGTACTCATCTATAAATTTCTAACAGCATTTTTAAATTGATTTCCTCTATCTTCATAATTATCAAATAAATCGAAACTAGAACATGCGGGAGATAAAAGAACATTTTCTTTTTTCTCTGCAATCTTATTAGCTACTTTAACAGCTTCAGTAATTGACTCTGTTTCAACAATAATTTCTATTACTGGTTTAAATGTTTCAATAATTTTAGCATTATCTATTCCAAGACATATAATAGCTTTTACTTTCTCTCTTACAATTGGAAGTAATTCAGTATAGTCATTTCCTTTGTCAACTCCACCTGCAATCCATACGGTTGGTGATTTCATTGAATCAAGTGCATAATAAGCAGCATTTACATTTGTAGCTTTAGAATCGTTAATATAATTTACTCCTTGGATTTTTAAGAAATTTTCAAGACGATGTGGAAGACCAGAAAAAGTTAATAGGCTTTCTCTAATAATTTCGTTATCAATTTTAAGCAAATCTGAGACAGTAATTGCTGCCATTGCATTAAGTAAATTATGCCTTCCCTTAAGCGCAAACTCTTCTGTATTTATCATAATAGTTTTTTTTTTGTTAGAAAGAATGTTGTTTTCAACTAATACTTGATTTTGATTACTATTTTTAATTCCAATTGAAATTTTATTTACTGGTAATTTTTTATTTTTTAATACATCAATTAAAGCCTTATCATCTGAATTATAAATTAAATAATCAGACTCATCTTGATTCATTGTAATCTTCATCTTAGCATCTACATATTTGCTAAAATCATTGTCGTATCTATCAAGGTGATCTTCAATAATATTAGTTATAACAGAAATATTTGGCTTAAATTTTTTAATATCATCAAGTTGAAAACTGCTGATTTCTAAGACATAGACTTCTTTATCTCCAGATAGAAGAGTTTTTGAAAAGCTATCACCAATATTTCCTGCTAGACCAACATCTATTCCAGATTTATGAAGAATATGATGAATTAACTTGGTTGTAGTAGTTTTTCCGTTTGTACCAGTAATACATATTTTAAATGAATTTGAATAACTACTTGCAAATTCAATTTCAGAAATTATTGGAATATCAATAGATTTGATTTTTGAAATAATTTCAGAATTATTTGGTATTCCTGGGCTTTTTATAATTAAATCTGAAAATTCAATTTCATTAAAAGTGTGTTTGTTCTCTTCAAATCTGATTGAATTTTCAAGAAATATTGATTTTATATCTTTTCTAATTTTAGAATTGTCAGAAACAAATACATTATGACCTTTTTGATTTGCTAACATAGCTGCCCCAAATCCACTCTCCCCGGCTCCAAGAATAGTTATATTTTTTATCATCTAATTTTTAATGTTAAGATTGTGATAAGAGCTAAGAATATTCCAATAATCCATAACCTCGAAACTATTTTACTTTCATGATATCCAACTTTCTGAAAATGATGATGAATTGGAGACATTAAAAAAATACGTTTACCTATACCTGTTCTTCTTTTAGTTATTTTGAAATAACTGACTTGAAGAATAACTGATAATGCTTCTAATAGAAAAACTCCACATAAGATTGGTATTAGTAATTCTTTCCTTATTAAAATTGAAATAACTGCGATTAGACCTCCAACTGTCAAGCTTCCTGTGTCTCCCATAAAGACAGTAGCTGGGTAAGTGTTGTACCAAAGAAAACCAACTAATGAGCCTAATAATGCAGCAATAAAGATTGTAATTTCTCCAACTCTAGGTATATACATTATATTGAGATAATCTGAGAAAATTATATTTCCTGAAGTCCATGCAAAAACTCCAAGAGTAAATACAATTATTGCAGACAGACCAGCAGATAAGCCATCTAATCCATCTGTTAAATTATTGGAGTTCGAAACTGCAGAGATAATAAATATTATTACTGGAATTAATATTATCCATAATAATCTATCACCATATTTGAATATAGAGTTTGATATTTCACTGTAGTCTAACTCATTATCTTTGAAGAATGGAATAGTTGTCTTAAATGATTTAATTTCTTCAACTTCAGAGAATTCAATCTTATCATTATTTAAATCTTTATCAAATTCAACTATTGTAATATCATTATTTGTTAAAAGAATTAATGCAACAAAAATTCCTAATAATGACTGACCTGCTATTTTAAACTTACCCTTTAATCCTTTTTTATCTTTCTTGAAAACTTTAATATAATCATCAATAAAACCAATAGTTCCAAGCATTAGTGTTGAAAATATTAATATTTGAATATAAATGTTTTCAAGATTAGACATTAGAATTACTGGAATAAGTGTTCCTATTATAATTATCAAACCACCCATAGTAGGAGTTCCTACTTTTTTATCTTCACCATCTAAACCAAGCTCTCTAATATTCTCACCTATTTGTTTTCTTTTTAAATAATTAATTATTTTTTTTCCAAAAATTACAGATATAATAAGTGATAATAATACCGATACAGCAGCTCTAAAAGACAAATAACTAAATAGACTAGCACCTGGAAAGTTAAATTGACTTTCTAATATTTCGAACAGATAGTATAACATATTTATTTATTAAAAATTTCTTTTGCAATTTTAAAATCATCAAACTTTACTCTCATATTATTTTTTAGTTCTTGATAATCTTCATGACCTTTTCCTGCTATTAGAACTATATCTCCTTGCATACTTCTCTCTTTTGCTTCTATAATTGCTTTAGATCTCTCTATTTCTACTGTAACTTTATCCGTATTAAATTTTGAAACCCCCTTAATCATATCTTCAATAATTGAATTTGGATCTTCAGATCTTGGATTATCTGAAGTAAATATTACTCTTGAACTTAAATCAGTACAAATTTTACCCATAATTGAACGCTTATCTTTATCTCTATCTCCTCCACATCCAATTACAGTTATAAGATTTTGACTTGATGATTTTATTTTATTTATAGTCGATATTACATTTTCTATAGCATCTGGAGTATGAGCGTAGTCAACGATAACTGTAACTTTATTATTTGACAAAAAAGATTGTAACCTACCAACTACACTTTCAAGCATACTTATAGCGGTTAATAATTTAATTTTATCAATATTATAGAGTTTTCCTACAGAGTATATAGCTAATAAATTTGAAGCGTTAAACTTACCTATTAGCTTAGTCCAAATCTCACTACTTTCTATACTTAGAAGCATTCCATTCAATTGTTGTTCAATTATTCTTGATGAAAAATTTGACTTTGACTTTAATGAATATGAGTATACTCTAGCTGAAGTATTTTGAACCATATATTTAGCATTTTTATCATCTATATTAATAAGTGCAAAAGCTTTTTTACCTAATCTATCAAACACAATTTTTTTGGTATCTCTATATTCCTTAAATGATTTATGATAATCAAGATGATCATGAGTAAGGTTGGTAAAAATCATTCCCTTAAAATCAAGTCCGTTAACTCTTTTTTGAAAAATCCCATGAGACGATACCTCAATAAAACAAACTTGAACACCTTTTTCAATCATTTTTGATAAATGATGATTTAAAGTTATTGGATCAGGAGTTGTGTTTTTTGAAGTTTCAATGAAATCATCATATTCAATATTTATAGTTGAAACTAATCCAGATTTAATATCTAAATCATTATATAATTTATATAAAAGTGATGCGATTGTTGTCTTACCATTTGTTCCTGTAACACCTATCAAATCTATTTTCGAAGATGGAATATCATAAAAATTTGAAGCAATTATTGAAAGTGCTGATTTTGAACAATCAACACATATATAAACTGAATTATTATTTTTAAAATTTTTAGGTAATTTTTCACAGACAATAACTGATGCTCCTTTTTTAAGTGATTGATCAATGTAATCGTGGCCATCAATCTTATATCCTTCAATAGCTACAAATAGAGTATTGTTTTCAACATTTCTCGAGTCAAAAGTTATTTTTGTAATATCTATATCAGTATCTCCATAAACTGAATTAATATTTACTTTAAATAATATCTCTTTTAACTTTTTCAAAATAGTATATCCTTTTTACTTATTTCAATTTCAATTGGAATTCTAGTGATAATTTTTTGTGCTACTTTTTTAAATACTGGAGCAGCTACTGAATTCCCATAATATCCTTTAGATTTATTTGGTTTATTAATAACTACAATTGCAGAATATTTTGGGTTATCTGCAGGAAAATAACCTACAAAACTTGAAACATAATCTGTCATATCAGAAGCATATCCTGTCTGACTTGTTCCAGTTTTTCCTGCAATTTTAATATTTTCATCATATATATTATTTGCTGTTCCCCATGGTTTTTCAACTACATTCTTTAACATTAATTGAACTGATTTTAGTGTTTCCTCCGAGCAAATAGAAGGCATTATGACCTCCCTATCTATCTTATAAACTGGCTCCTGACCAAATGCACCAATACTTTTAATAAAGCTAGGTTTAACCATCTCTCCATTGTTTGCAACTGCATTATAAAACGTGAGTGTTTGTAGTGGTGTCATACTAACTCCATAACCAAAAGCCATCCAAGGAAGGGAAAGCCCACTCCAATCTTTATCTGAAGGGTGTGGAATTTTAGGTTTACCTTCTCCCTCTATATCTACATTAATCTTTTGATTAATTTTCATATTAATTAATCTGTCTACAAATCTTTCTGGATTATCTTTATAATTATCATAAATCATCTTGACAATTCCAGTATTCGACGAAACCTCGAAAGCTCTAGAAATTGGAATTATTCCATAACCCCTCCTATTAGAATCTTTAACCTCTTCATTATAGAATTTAAGCACTCCATTACCAGTGTCAACAGAGTCTGTTGGACTAACCACACCATCTTCCAAAGCAGCTATTAGACTCATTAATTTAAATGTTGAACCTGGTTCTTGACTCTCCCATATACCATAATTGATTTTCTCATAATACTTACCCTCAGAAGTTCTTCCCAAATTTGAAATAGCCTTGACCTTTCCAGATTTAGTCTCCATTAAAATCATTGTTCCATGATCAGCTTCATATTTTTCTAATTGATATAACAATTCATGATGAACCATATCCTGTATTTGTGTATCGATGGTAGTATGTACGTCATAACCTGGAACAGGTTTTCTTTTATAATTAACTGTCATAGGCTTCCATTGGCCATCAGCAATTTTTTGCATTAATCTTAGACCACTTTTTCCAGAAAGATATTCTGAGTAAGCACCCTCAAGTCCAATTCTCTTATATTTTCCATCAAGTAACTTTTCGTAACCTATTGTTCTTTCTGCAACTTTCCCTAAATGACTTTGTCTAGTATGATGCTCTTTAACTATCAATCCTCCTTTATATATTCCTTGATTAAAAATTGGAAATGACTTAATTTTATTTACATCGATAATTGATAAATTTTTACCTATTAATAAATATCTATTATTATTTATTCTTGCATTTTTAAGATGGTTAAGAAAATATTTTTGAGTAGTATTAAAATATGCTGACAATTCTTTAGATAAGTCTGAAATATTATCAGAATAAATACTAGATGAAGGTGTTTTTGAATCCCATCTTAATTCATATTTAACAACAGTTGACACTATTAAGTCACCATTATCTGAATAAATATTCCCCCTTGGTGATTCAACTTCAATATTCTTTACAGCTTCGATTGTAGATTTAGTAATTGTTTCAACTTCAATGTTTTGTAGATAAAATATCTTACCAATTAAAAAAAATGAAAATAATAGAGACAAAAAGAATATTATATTCATTCTATTAGCTATTCTATTATTTGATTTACTCATTTTAATCTTTAATTATTAGTTTAATAGGTTGATATTTTGATATTGACAGACCGATATCTTTTAATCTAGATGTAACTTTAGATTCCATCTTAACATTCATTAAATCTAATTTTGTAGAAACTGAAACACTATTAAGAGTATTAACTTCTTTGTTAAGTTTTGTTATTAAAAATATTTTTTGATCTGCGCTATGACTACTATATATTGTAAACATGAGTAAAACTGAAACAAACAATAGCATCCTCCAATTCTTCAAAGAATCTTTTCCAGCTAAAAAATCAATATTAACAAATGATAAAAAATTTTTCATATTCTTTCTGCTATTCTAAGTTTTGCACTTCTTGATCTATTGTTAATTAAGATTTCATTTTTTGAAGGTGTTATCATCTTGCCTACTTTAACTAAATTCAATCTTTTATTTCCATACAGATCAGAAGATGCCTCTTTCCTAAATCCTCCATTTTGTATGAATTTTTTTACTAACCTATCCTCAAGAGAGTGATAAGAAATGCACACTAATCTTCCACCTTTTTTTAAATACTGAGATGATTTATCCAATAAGGCCTCTATTACTTCTAGCTCATCATTAACTTCAATTCTAATTGCTTGAAATATTTTAGCAAAAAATTTATTTTCTTCTTTTTTATTTGTGAGAGGTGATAGGATTTTTTTTAGATCATTAGTAGATTTAATCTCTTTAATTAATCTTTGAGAAGTTATAGTATGAGAGATTTTTCTATAATTTTTTAGTTCTCCATAATTTTTAAAAATATACTCTAACTGATCTGTTTTAAAATTATTCACCACTTCTTTAGCATCAGTTTTTTGAGAATTATTCATTCTCATATCAAGATCTGAATCAAATCTTGTTGAAAAACCCCTACTTTCATTATCAATTTGATGTGATGATATTCCAAAATCCGCAAGCAATCCATCAATTTTATTAATTTGAAAATAGTTTAGGTAGTTGTTTAAATATTTAAAATTTGATTTAACAAGATTTAATCTCTTGTCTAATAGTCTGTTTTCTATTGCATCTTGATCTTGATCAAATGCAATTAGCCTTCCTTTTGAATTTAGATTATTTAAAATCTCTTTAGAGTGACCACCTCCCCCAAAAGTTGCATCTACATATATTCCATTTGGGTTGATTTTTAAACCAATGATTGACTCTTCAAGAAGAACTGGTTTATGATACATTTTCATCTTTTTTATCACCCATTACTTCCTCTGCTAGATTTCCAAAATCTATTTTTGCATCATCTATTGCATTTTCATAAGAATCTTTATCCCATATTTCAAGAATATTTACAGCAGATGAAACAACTATTTCTTTAGAGATTTTAGCGTGAGATATTAAATCTTTTGGAATTAAAATTCTTCCTGACATGTCAATTTCAATCTTTCTGACACCAGCTGTAAATCTTCTTATAAAGTCTATATTTTTTTTATTAAATCTATTTAGCTTATTAATCCTTAGCATTAAATCATCCCACTCCTTTGAAGGATACAACTCTAAGCAAGAATTGAATACTGCTCTTTTAATAACAAAACCACTTTTTAATTTATCGGACAATTGTTTCTTTAATGAAATTGGAAGCATGATTCTTCCTTTTTCATCAGCCTTACATTCGTATGTCCCTATGAAGTGTTGCATTAATTGGTTGCTTTACTCAAATATAAAATTTATTTACCACTTTTTACCACTTTTTACCACTTTGTTGATAAGTTATTTAAATACAATCTATAATATTGATTATCAACAAAATAGATTGTAAAAAAAAAAGGTTATTCTTTATGCATATATTTGCAAATAAGTCAATAACTATGGAAAAAGAGTTGATCAAAGAAGAAGGGTTTAGTTACATCGAAAAAGGAGAAGGAAGACCAATAATTATTTTACATGGATTGATGGGAGGATTAAGCAATTTTCAAGGAGTTTTTGAACACTTTCCATTAAAAAATTACAAGGTAATTATCCCTGAACTTCCAGTAGACAGCACACCTATTTTAAAAACAAATGTTGCTACTTTTTCAAAATTTGTAAAAGAATTTATTGATTTTAAAAACCTAAAAGATGTTATTTTATTAGGGAATTCATTAGGTGGTCATGTAGGACTTCTTTTTACAAGAGATTATCCTGAATTAGTAAGTGGCTTAATAATAACAGGTAGCTCGGGTCTTTATGAGAAGTCATTGATTGGAGATGGATATCCTAAAAGAGGTAATTATGAATATATCCAGATGAAAGCTGAAGAAGTATTCTATGATCCTAAAGTAGCTACTAAAGAAATAGTTGATGAAGTTTTTGCAAGTGTTAATGATCGTGAAAAACTAATCAGAACATTATCTTTAGCAAAAAGTGCAATCAGACACAATATGGCTGATGACCTTCCTAAAATGGAAACAAAAACTTTAATTATATGGGGAAGACAAGATGTTGTTACTCCGCCAAATGTTGGAGAAGATTTTAATTCTTTGCTTCCAAATTCAGATTTAATATGGATTGATAAATGTGGACATGCTCCTATGATGGAACATCCAAATGATTTTAACGAAATAATGGAAAATTGGCTTTTAAAGAATAAATTATAATCAATTCGATTATGAAAATCATTAATTCAGTTTTTGAAAAAAGCAGTAAAACCATTGATCAATGTCCAAACAAAAACCTACCTGAATTTGCTTTTGTAGGCAGATCAAATGTAGGCAAATCATCACTCATAAATTCTTTATTAAACAATAAATCAATTGCTAAGATTTCCTCTAAACCAGGAAAAACATTACTAATAAATCATTTTAGAATAAATGACAAACTGTTTATTGTTGACCTTCCAGGATATGGGTATGCAACTGTTTCAAAAAAAATAAAAGAAGACATTAAAAATATACATGAAAATTATTTCAAGTTAAGAAAAGAACTATTATACACCTTACTTCTTATTGATATAAGACATGATATTCAAAAAAAAGATGTTGAATTCATGGAGTTCTTGATTAACAACTATTGTCCTTTTGTAATAATTTTTACAAAATCTGATAAATTAAAAAACAATGTTTTAGACAAACAGGTTGAAAATTTAAAAAAACAACTTTCTGTGTATTGGGAAGATTTACCTAAAATGTTTGTTACTTCTTCTAAAACCAAAACAGGAATTAGTGAAATTCATAGCTTTATTGAATCTTCCTTAAAAGAATATGCTATTTAGATTGATCTGAAATTCTCTTTTCAAATTCAATACAAAAATCTTCAATTAGGTTTACTAAGTTTTCTTCACCTGTAGCTTTAGATATAGATTGTTTCATTGATAAAAAAGTTTGAAGAGTAAAAGTTTTCATTTCATCAACAGGCATTTCTTTTGTCCAAAGATCCATTTTTAAAGTCTCTTTTTTTTTACTATCCCAAAAAGAGAGAAGCATAGCTTTTGAAGACTCGTCTATCATGCCGCCATCAGGAGCTGACCATGAAATTTGTTCAGGTATATTATTATCATCCAACTTCACCTTAATTGTTATTTCTGTTTCTTTCATTTAACTTTTTTAAATACTAAATTTGCACAAATATATAATTTAATATTAGTTGATGAAATATCCTGAAAAAGTTTCAAAACATATAGTTAGTTGGATAGACAATTATCTTAATAAAAGTAAAATGAAAGGCTTTGTAGTTGGTGTTTCTGGAGGAATAGACTCAGCATTGACATCTACTTTATGCGCTGAAACTGGGAGGAATGTTCTTTGTATTGAAATGCCTATCAGTCAAGGAAAAGATCAAGTTTCAAGATCTAAAAAACATATTGAATGGCTTAAGAAAAAATATCCCAATGTAAGCTCTATTACGATTAGTTTAGATAAAACTTTTGATTCATTTGTAGATTCTGTTCCTAAGGTTAAATCTCCAGAAAATGAGCTAAGTTTAGCTAATACAAGATCTAGATTGCGAATGGTTACATTATATTATTTCTCAGCATTAAAAAAGTACATAGTTGTAGGGACAGGAAATAAGGTTGAAGATTTTGGTATTGGATTCTACACTAAGTATGGAGACGGAGGTGTAGACATAAGCCCAATTGCAGATTTGTTAAAATCCGATGTTTATTCTTTAGCTAAATTTTATAATGTAAATGATGATATTATAGAAGCAATCCCAACTGACGGACTTTGGAATGATAACAGAAATGATGAAGATCAAATTGGAGCTTCATATGAAGAGCTTGAAAAAGCAATGCAAATAGCTAACAAATTAGATTATGAACTATCAGAGAGAGAAAAGGAAGTTTCAAAAATATATAAGACATTAAACTCTTTAAACAGACATAAAATGCTGCCAATACCCGTTTGTAAAATTCCAAAAGATTATCTTAGATAAATTGAAAAAATTAAAAATCTTAATTATTGACTCAAATCCAATTATTAATATTGGGTTTAAATCTATATTTAAAAACTCAGTAATATTTGAGGTAGCTGCATTTTCCAATAACAAAAATGAAATTAATGAGATAATGAATCAACAAGAAATTGATCTAGTTATATCCGAAATTAATTTTAAAGATGGAAATGTAAAAGATATTTTAAAATTATTCAAGAAAAAAGATATTGACGTCCCTTTAGTAATATTTACTTCTGAATCAAATGAAAATAAATCTGTTAACCTATTAAAATATGGAGCTTCAGGATTCATAACAAAAAATTTAAGAAAAAAAACAATAAAACGTATTATTCAAGATGTGGCTTTCACAAAATACGGATCAAAAGAATTGAATAAATTCACGAGACTTAAGAACAGATTTAGCTTTGATTATAATGCAGAAAAATTAAATAGTCTTTCAAAACGTGAACTTGAAGTTTTAAAGTTATTCTTTAGAGGAAAAAGAAATATTGAAATTTCTGAAAAATTAAATATTAATCAAAAAACAGTAAATACTTATATAACAAGAATTATGAAAAAGCTTGAGGTTAATTCGAAAACTGATTTGTACTTATTAGCAAGAAAACACATTAAACAACCCTATTAAGCTTAGCTGAAAGTATTTTTTTAAGCTTATAATAGCTCATAACTTGTTCTAAAATATCATTTTTATTGTCTTCTTTTTGAAACTCCTGCAGCTCTATAATTTTTTTATCGATTAGAAATCTTCTCATATTTAGTATTGTTTCGTTTACAAGCTGACTTAATTCACTACCGATTTTTTTAACATAAATATTTTTTCTTTCCCAATCGTGTAATTGATACTTCTCATCATTGATTAAAATATCAGATACAATTTTACTAGAACTTGAGTCTAAATCATTTATAAAATTCTCAATTGACAGAGTTGTTCCATTATGAAATCCATTTATTAGTTTATTATAAATATCCTTAAATGGAGAGTGTGTAAATTCTATTTCATCTTGCTGAAGATCCAAATATATTTTTTCAAATACTTTAGATCTAATTTCTTTTTTAGTCTCGAGCACCTTTCCATTTTCATCCTTACTAAGTCGAGTATCTTCAAATAAAATTTCTTCAGCACCATATTTTAGTAGGATACTAATAATCTGTCTTTCAAGCTGATAAATATAACTTGATGTATTTTCATTTTTGGAACTTTGAACTTTAACAATTTTTTTTCTATAGAATTTTCTAGATGATTTTTTTAATGATTTACTATTCTCAATATTAGCAAAAGACCTAAAAAGTGAAGCTTCATCAATTTCTAAAATAGATGATAATTTTTTTATATAAATTTCCTGCTTTAATGAGTCTGGAATCAGTGAAATTGATTTAAGGATATTTTTTATTAAAGCTACTTTTTTATCTTCATCATTATGAAAGTCAGAGTTTATGTCAAGTTTAAAATCAATAAAATCTTTTGATTGTTTTTCAACGTAATCTAGCATAAAATCCTTTTTATTTTTTTTCACAAAACTATCAGGATCTTCTCCATCTGGGAAAGAACAAATTTTGACATTTAAACCTTCTTCTAAGATCATATCAATGCTCCTTAATGAGGCTGAAAGACCAGCCTGATCTCCATCAAATAATATTATTATGTTTGAAGTAAGTCTTTTAATTAAAATAATTTGATCTTTAGTAAGAGATGTTCCAGATGATGCTAATACATTTTTAATTCCATGTTCATGAAGTTGAATTACATCCATATATCCTTCAACTAATAAACAGACATCATCTCTTACTATAAATTGTTTTGATTCATATATCCCATATAATGTCTTACTCTTATTATAAATTTTACTTTCAGGGGAATTAATATACTTAGCTATCTTTTTAGTTGAATCAACTATTCTTCCACCAAAACCTACAATTCTTCCTGCTATACTTTTAATTGGGAAAATTATCCTTCCTCTAAACCTGTCAATCTTTTTATCCGCGGTAGATAACACCAGCCCAGTTTCTTCAAGAAAATTATCAGAATATCCCTTATTTGAAGCACTCTTATAAAATTCATTCTGGGAATCATTACTATAACCTAAACTAAAATTTTGAATAGTGGACTCCGATAGACCTCTATCAATTAGATATTTTTTTATTCTATCATTTTTCGAATATATTTCCTCAAAATAGGACAATGCATAGGAGTTTATAATAAATAAAGATTCTCTTTCATTTCTTTCTTCTACATTTTCAGTACTTTCTGCTGTTTCTATGATTTCAATATTATATTTATTAGCAAGATATCTTATAGACTCAGGATAATTAAATTGTTCGTGTTCCATTAAAAATGCAATTACATTTCCACCTTTACCTGAACTAAAATCTTTCCATATTTGCTTTGAAGGAGAAACAATGAAACTTGGGGTCTTTTCATTTGTAAAGGGACTCAGACCTTTAAAATTAGCACCAGTTTTCTTTAGAGCTATGAAGTCAGAAATCACCTCTTCAACTCTAGAAAACTCAAAAACCTTATCTATTGTATCCTTACTTATCAATTTAATTTATTTAATGTCAATATAATAAATTAATACTTTCGATCAATTATATAATCTAACAGAATTTTAATTGATTCTTTTGACTCGTTATCTGGAAATTTTTTGAGTATTTTAATAGCACCATTCTTATACTCAAGCATTTTATTACGGGAATATTCAAAGCCTTTGTATTTAATTATAAACTCATTAACCAATTTTTTATCGGCCATAGTATACTTTTTCTTTTTAAGAATAGCTTTTATTGCTTTTTTATCTTGATAAGTTGACTGTTTTATTGAAAAAATTAACGGCAAAGTGATTTTTTGAGATTTTAAATCTGACTTTGTAGGTTTCCCAATTCTCTTAGTTGTAAAATCAAAAAGGTCGTCTTTAATTTGGAATATTATTCCTAAATAATTACCAAAAGCTTCAATTTCATTTAAATCTTTATTTCCTGAAGAAATTGAACCTAATTTACAACAACAGGAAAAAAGTGATGCAGTTTTTTTGGATATCAAAAGAATGTAATCTTCTTCAGATAAATTAAAATTTTTAGATTTCTGAATCTGAAATAACTCACCTTCAGAAATTTCTTTAACTGCTGTTGAAACTTCATTTAATAAGTCATAATCTTTATTTTCAGTTGATAGAAGTAAGGCTTTTGATAAAAAAAAATCTCCAACAAGGACTGAAATTTTATTCTTCCATAGGGCATTAATTGTTAAAAAATTACGCCTTATGTTACTGTCATCTACTATATCATCATGAATCAATGAAGCAGTATGAATTAGCTCTACAAGATTAGCAGCTCTGTAGGATTTCTCATTTAAAGCTCCCTTTGAAAACATTTTAGCAAAAAGCAAAACAAGAATAGGTCTAATTTGCTTGCCTTTTCTATTAAGTATATAAATTAGAATAAGATCTAAAAGTTTAACTTTTGAAGAAACTGAACTATAGAATTGTTTTTCAAAGATCTTTAATTCTTTAGTAATTGGTTTTTTTATTTTCTCTGTAATCTTCAAAACCTTATTTAGATAATCATCATTGCATCACCATAGGAAGAAAATTTATATTTCTTTTTCATAGCCTCCTTGTAAGCTTTCAAGATAAAATCCTTATCACCAAAAGCTGAAACCATCATTAGTAGTGTAGATTTTGGTGTATGAAAATTAGAAATCATTGAATTAGCAATCGAGAAATCAAATGGTGGATATATAAATTTATGAGTCCAACCATTATAAGGGTTTAAAGTACCAAATGAAGAAACAGAACTTTCCAGCCCTCTCATTACAGTAGTACCTACTGCACATATTTTTTTATTATTCTTTAATGCATTATTAATTATGTCAGCTGATTCTTGTTTAATGATTAGTTCTTCTGAGTCCATTTTGTGCTTAGAAAGATCTTCAACATCAACAGGACTAAATGTTCCAAGACCAATATGTAATGTGATTTCTGGAAGAAGCACTCCTTTTATCTCTAATTTTTTTAGTAAATGTTTTGAAAAATGAAGACCAGCAGTTGGAGCTGCAACAGCTCCTTCATTTTTTGCATAAATTGTTTGAAACCTTTCTTTATCTTGTGGCTCAACAGGTCGATCTATATACTTTGGCAATGGAGTTTCACCAAGTTCCTGAAGTTTATTCCTAAATTCATCATAAGGACCATCAAAAAGAAACCTTAATGTTCTTCCTCTTGAAGTAGTATTGTCAATAACTTCGGCAACTAAACTTTCATCTTCTCCAAAATACAATTTATTACCAATTCTAATCTTTCTTGCAGGGTCAACTAGAACGTCCCAAAGTCTTTGATCTTGATTAAGTTCTCTTAAAAGAAAAACTTCAATTCTTGCACCGGTTTTTTCTTTGTTACCAAATAATCTTGCAGGAAAAACTTTGGTATTATTAAGAACAATAACATCACCATCATCATAAAAATCAATAATATCCTTAAAAACTAAATGCTCTATTGTTTGATCTTTTCTATTCAAGAGCATTAGCTTACATTCATCCCTTTCTTCAGAAGGATGTTGAGCAATATATTTATCGGGTAATTTGTATTCAAAGCTTGATAATTTCATTATAAAATATTAGGTGAGCAAATATAACCTTCTGAAACACCGAAAGTCAAGTAATTAGGTAATTATTTTTTAGAAATATGAAAGCCTACTGATTTAAGGTCATTCCAAAAATTTGAATAAGACTTAGAAACAACCTCTGGGTTTCTAATAATAATTGGAATAATTAAAGATAATGGAGCAAAAGACATAGCCATTCTATGATCATTATATGTATCTACAGTAACGTTTGATTTTAACTTAGAATTATTTTTTAAAATAATTGATTGATCTGAGATTTCAACTCTATCTACATCAAATTTTTCTATCTCTTTTTTAAGAGCAATTAATCTATCTGTTTCCTTAATTTTTAAGGTATGCAAACCCTGTAAATCACAATCTACACCAAGACCAAGACAAGTTATTATAATAGTCTGAGCCAAGTCTGGGTTATCTTGAAGGTTAATCGAAATGATTTCAGGAAGTTCCACATTAACCTTTTTTAAGTGAATTTTGTTATCTCTAAAACTTGTTTCAACACCAAATTTTCTATAAATATTTTCAATTCTAGAGTCACCCTGAATACTTTTTTTAAAAAATGTTGAAATAGTTATTTCTGAATAATCAGACAAAGCGACTAAACTATAAAAATAAGACGCTGAACTCCAATCAGATTCTACAGTTTGATCTGAAATATTATGAGCTAGAAAAGGTTTTATTATTATTTTATCTGACTTAATAATAACCTCTCCTCCTATTCTTTCAATCAATATTTTTGTCATTTTAATGTAAGGAAGAGAAGTAATTTTAGTAGATAAATTAATTTTTAACCCATCCTCAAGAGAAACACCTAACATCATTAAAGAGGATATATATTGAGAACTAACGTTTGCAGGTAAAATGACTACATTATTGGTTATTAATTTACCTTTAAGTTTAATTGGAGGATACCCTTCACTTTCTAGATATTCAATCTCAGCACCTATATGATTTAAAGCATCCACTAGAATTGAAATTGGTCTTTGTTTCATTCTTTCAGAACCAGTTAAAATTTTTGAAGAATTAATAATAGATGAATAATACGAAGTTAAAAACCTCATGGCAGTTCCTGCGTGACCAATATCAATTTTCTCATCTTCAGATTTTAAAGCAGAAATCATTGTATTAGTGTCATCTGAATCTGAGAGGTTAAAAATTTTAAAAAAAGAAGTATAAGCTCTTAAAATAAGTAACCTATTAGATTCACTTTTAGATCCACTAATTTTTATTTCACCTCTTAGGCTTCTTTCTTCTTTTGATATTAAATACACTATTGAAGTTTAATATTTGACTTGTGCCTATTCTTATCTCGTTTTGTTTTTTTATCTAGATTTAGTTTAAATGATTTCTCAAGATCTATTCCAGTTTGATTAGCAAGACAGATTAAAACAAAAAGAACATCAGATAATTCATCAGCTAAATTTTCAGTATTATCATCTTTTTTTGAACTTTGCTCACCATATTTTCTTGCTATAATTTTAGCTACTTCACCTACTTCTTCTGATAAAATCGCCATATTAGTTAGCTCATTAAAATATCTAACTCCATGAAGATTTATCCAATCATCAACCTTTTTTTGAGCTTTTTTTAAATCCATAATTAATTATTTTTATTTAGCATTTTCCACAATCCTTCTTTAAGGTCAGAAACTCCATGTGTATTAACAGAAGAAATTATAAAAAAAGGAATCGATTTAAATTCTTTTTTTAAAATTACCTCAAATTCTTTAATCAATTCATCATCCATTAAATCACACTTACTAAAAGCAATCATAAAATCCTTATCAGCAAGTTCCGGATTATATTTAATAAGTTCGCTTCGTAAAACATTAAAATCCTTTTTAACATCTTTAGTATCAACAGGAATCATAAAAAGTAGAATGGAATTTCTTTCAATATGTCTTAAAAAATAATGACCAAGACCTCGACCCTCACTAGCACCCTCAATTATTCCAGGAATATCTGCCATTACAAATGATCTGTAGTCTGACATAGCTACTATACCTAAATTTGGTTTAAGAGTTGTAAACTCATAATCTGCAATTTTTGGTTTTGCATCTGAAAGAACAGAGAGTAAGGTTGACTTTCCAGCATTTGGGTATCCAACAAGACCAACATCTGCAAGAACTTTTAACTCTAATGTTATTTGAAGTTCTTCTCCCGGAAGACCTGCTTGTGAATATCTTGGAGTTTGATTTGTTGGAGATTTAAAATGGAAATTACCACGCCCCCCTTTTCCTCCTTTTAAAAGGATTGTTTCAGTATTCTCATCATTTATTTCAAAAAATACAGTGTCAGTGTTTGTATCTTTTATAATGGTTCCCAAAGGAACATCAACAATAACGTCTTCACCACTAATTCCTGATTTTCTTGAGCCACCTCCATCTCCACCGTTACCAGCTTTAAAATGTTTTTTAAATCTAAAACTTTGAAGTGTCCAAAGATTAGCATTTCCCCTTACAATTATATTTCCTCCATGACCACCGTCACCACCATCAGGGCCACCTTTAGGGACATATTTTTCTCTCCTCAAGTGAGTAGAGCCTCTGCCACCTTTTCCTGAGCGTATAGTTAGTTTTACGTAATCTACAAAGTTGTCAACAATCATATAATCTTAGATTAAACTATCAATAAGATTAAACAATCTTGAAGTAATATCATCAACAGAGCCCTTACCGTCAACTGAATAAAATTTATCTTGATTTTTATAAAAATTAATAAGTATTGAAGTCTTATTATTATACTCATTAAATCTGTTCTTAATTTTATCTACATCTTGATCGTCTGATCTATTTGTAATTTTACCTCTTTCAAGTAGTCTTGATATTAACTCATCTTCACTAACATCAAGGGCAATTGTAGCACTGATATTAAGATTTATTGATTCTAAAAAAAAATCAAGAGACTCAGCTTGATTTAAAGTTCTGGGAAAGCCATCAAAAATATATCCTTTAACATCTTTATTAGACAAAACCTCATTTTCAAGCATTTTAATAGTGATAGTATCAGGAACTAAATCTCCATTGTCTAAATAGGATTTAGCTTCTAAACCTAGCTTAGTTTCAGTTGTAATATTTTTTCTAAATAAATCTCCTGTTGAAATATGATATAAATCATATTTATTCTTTAAAAAATCTGCTTGAGTTCCTTTACCTGAACCTGGTTTTCCAAAAATGATAATGTTAAACATAGGCACAAATATATTTAAAATGTTTCTTATTTTTTACTGTCTTTAAAGTAATGCTTATTTTTGATCAATGTTTAGAGAAAATAGAACAATTGGAATATTAGGAGGGGGACAACTTGGTAAAATGATTCTGGATGTTTCTAACAGATGGGATCTTAAAGTATTTGTGCTTGACCCAGACATCAACTGCGCATCTAGTAAATTATGTTCTAAGTTTTTTAAGGGCAACTTAATGGATTTTGATACTGTAGTTGAATTTGGTAAAAATGTTGATTTAATTACTATCGAAATTGAGAATGTTAATGTTGAGGCATTAAAATTTCTTCAAACACAAGGAAAAAAAGTATATCCTCAACCAAGTGTAATTGAAATAATTCAAGATAAATCAAAACAAAAAGAGTTTTATGCAAATAATAAGATACCTACTTCATCTTATCTAAGCTGTAATGGAATTAATGAGATAAAAACTTTAATATCTAAAGGAGATATATCTTTTCCGTTTATATGGAAAGCATCAAAAATGGGTTATGACGGTTATGGAGTTAATAAAATATCTAATACTGAAGATTTAGAGAAATTAAATGATTGCCATTGTATTATTGAAGACGTAATCTCAATACAAAAAGAACTCTCAGTTATGGTTGGTTCAAGAAAGTCAGGAGAGATGGTTAGCTATCCTTCAGTTGAAATGGAGTTTAATAAAATATCTAATCAAGTAGAATATATTTTATCTCCTGCTCAAATTTCAAATGAATTAAAGATAAAAGCTGAAAAACTTGCATTAATTGTTGCAGAAAAATTTAAAATTTCCGGTATAATTGCTGTTGAAATGTTTTTAACAACTAATAATGAACTTCTAGTAAATGAAGTTGCTCCAAGACCACATAATAGCTATCATTTTTCAATTGAAGGTTCTTATACAAGTCAGTTTGAACAATTTTTAAGAGCAATTTTAGATTTACCGTTGGGTAATACTGATATTTTAATAAATTCCGTAATGGTTAATTTAGTTGGCGAAAAAGATTCTAAGGGTATAGTAGCTTACAAAAATTTTGATCAAATTATTGGTATAGAAGGAGTTAATCCTCATATTTACGGTAAACTTGAAACTAAGCCTAATAGAAAAATGGGGCATGTTACTATAATTAACCAAGATATTAATGCGGCTAAAGCGTTAGCTAAAAAAATTAAAGAAACTATAATAATAACAACCAAATGAATAAAGTAGCAATTATAATGGGCAGCAAATCCGACTTTGATATAATGAGTGAGGCAATTGAAATTTTAAAATCTTTTGGGATTAAAACAGAACATGATATTGTTTCAGCTCATAGAACTCCTAATAAAATGATTGAATATGCTGAAAATGCTGAACTAAATGGAATAAAAGTTATTATTGCAGGTGCTGGAGGTGCAGCTCATCTGCCAGGAATGGTAGCTTCAATCACAAGCCTTCCAGTTATTGGTGTTCCTATAAAATCTAGAAATTCAATTGATGGATGGGATTCCATCCTCTCAATTTTACAAATGCCAGGTGGTGTACCAGTTGCAACAGTTGCGTTAAATGGATCTAAAAATGCTGGAATTCTTGCAGCACAAATTATTGGATCTTTTGATTCTAATATTTCTCAAAAGGTAAAAGCTTATAAGAAAGATCTTGAAAATAAAGTTTTAGAGAGCAGTAAAGATTTAAAGGAAAAATCTTAGTCTTTAATCCAGTCTTTATAGCCTTTTTTATAATTATATATAACCTTAAACCCTAAAGACTTCATAATATGACTAGCCTTTCGGCTTTTATTACCAGAAGCACAATAAATCAAATACTCTCTACTTTTATCAAGTTTTTCTAAACTATCAATAAACTCTCTTTTTTGAAAGTCTAAATTAAATGAAGTTTTGATATTCCCTTCCTTAAATTCTTTTTCTGTTCTAACATCAATTACAGTTACTTCATTATTTAATAGATTCTTCACCTGATGTTTGTCTATGTCTTGAATAACATAAGATTGAAAAAAAACTAATAGCGTATAAAAAAAAAGTTTTAACATTTAATGAACATTATTATTATTATTTTCAATATTACATATTTTTGCTAAAACTTTTAAATGTTCAAGGAAAACTTTTCGAATAGACATATAGGACCAAACAGTTCTGAGTTAGAGATTATCCTTAAAACTATTGGTGTAGAATCTGTTGAAGAACTATTAAATCAAACAATTCCTGATAACATTCGTCTTAAGAAAGATCTAGACATTCCAGAGGGAATTAGTGAAATGGAGTTTTTAAATGAAATTAAAAAACTTTCATATTTAAATAAAAATTTCAAAACATATATTGGACTTGGCTACCACGACACCTTTACACCTTCTGTAATTCAAAGAAATATTCTTGAAAACCCAGGATGGTATACCGCATACACACCTTACCAACCAGAAATTGCTCAGGGAAGACTTGAAGCATTGTTAAACTTTCAAACAATGATCTGCGATTTAACCAAGATGGAAATTGCAAATGCATCATTATTAGATGAAGGAACTGCCGCTGCTGAAGCTATGATTATGATGTTTAACAATAGGTCAAAAAATCAAAAATCAATTGATGAAAGAAAGTTTTTTGTTGATTCTAATATTCTACCGCAAACACTATCTGTTATTCAAACTAGAGCTAATCCTCTTAACATTGAAATAATTCTTGGAGATATAAATAGTATTTCTGAAAATGAGTTTTTTGGATGTATTATTCAATACCCTGGAAGAGAAGGAAACTTAATTGATATTGATAATCTATTATCTAATATTAAAAATGATGATTTAAAAATTATTCTTGCAGTTGACTTGATGTTAATGGTAACCATAGAACCTCCTTCGCCAGATAAAATTGATGTAGTAGTTGGTACTACTCAAAGATTTGGAATACCATTAGGATATGGTGGTCCTCATGCTGCATTTTTTGCAACTAAAGAAAAATATAAAAGAAACATTCCAGGAAGAATTATTGGTGTTACTAAAGATATTGATGGAGATCATTCATTAAGAATGGCATTACAAACAAGGGAACAACATATCAAAAGAGATAGAGCTACTTCTAATATTTGTACAGCTCAAGTTTTACTTGCAGTTATGGCTGGAATGTATGCTGTATATCATGGTCCTAAGGGATTAAAAGATATCTCAAATTCAATACACTTAAAGGCAGTTTATTTATACAATAGAGTTTCTAGTTTAGGAATTCCTATTAAATATTCTAAATTCTTTGATACTATTACACTTGAATGTAATACTCAAGAAATAAGTAAAATTGCATTATCAAAAAACATAAACTTTTGTGAATTGATTGAGAATCAAATCTCAATTTCAGTAAATGAAAAAACAGATCTTGAAGATTTAAATCAAATTATATCAGTCTTTGAAGATTATTTAGGACAAAAATCAAATAAAATTGATTTTCCAAATAACCTGATGATAGATAACATAAGAAAATCAGAAATTTTAATTCACCCTGTTTTTAACTCCTACCATTCAGAAACATCTTTAATGAGATATATCAAATCTCTTGAAAACAAAGATTTATCTCTTACTCAATCAATGATTTCATTGGGATCATGTACAATGAAACTAAATGCTGCATCAGAAATGATTCCATTAAGTTGGTCTGAATGGAATTCAATACACCCATTTGTTCCTAAAGGTCAAGCTGCAGGATATCATAAAGTTATAAGTAAGCTTGAAACATTTTTATCAGAGATAACAGGTTTTTCAGCCACATCATTGCAACCCAACTCTGGTGCTCAAGGAGAATATAGTGGCCTGATGGTAATAAAATCATATCTAAATAAAATAGGAGAAAGTCATCGAAATATTTGTTTAATTCCTTCCTCAGCTCATGGAACTAATCCTGCTTCAGCGATTATGGCTGGTTTAAAAGTTGTAGTTATTGGAACAGATGAAAAAGGAAATATTGATATTGAAAATCTTAAGATAAAAGTTGCTGAACATAAAGATAATTTAGCAGCTTTAATGATAACTTATCCTTCAACTCACGGAGTATTTGAATCAGAAATTCAATTTATTAATCAACTTATTCATGAAAATGGAGGACAGGTTTATATGGATGGAGCTAACATGAATGCTCAAGTTGGACTTACTAGTCCAAAAATAATTGGTGCAGATGTTTGTCACTTAAATCTTCATAAAACATTTTCAATACCACATGGTGGTGGTGGGCCAGGTGTAGGACCAATCTGTGTTGCTGAGCATCTTAAAGATTTTCTTCCTTCAAATCCAGTAATACCAACAGGTGGAAAGGATTATATAAAAGCAATATCCTCTGCACCATGGGGATCATCATTGGTTTGCTTAATTTCTTACGGATATATTAGAATGCTAGGAAGATCAGGTATTAAACAATCTACTGAGCTTGCCATTGTTAATGCAAATTATATGAAAACTAGACTTGAAAAAAACTTCACAATTTTATATAGTGGAGAAAATGGAAGATCTGCTCATGAATTTATAATTGATTGTAGAGAGTTTAAGAAATATAACATTGAAGTTATTGACATTGCTAAACGATTAATTGATTATGGATTTCATGCACCAACAGTATCATTTCCAGTTCCAGGAACAATGATGATAGAGCCAACTGAAAGTGAAAATTTAACTGAACTTGATAGATTTTGTGATGCACTTAACTCTATCTATCTAGAGATTACATCTAATGATGAATCAGATAGGGAAATGTTAAAAAATTCTCCACATACTCTCAAGATGATAACGTCTAGTGATTGGAATTACAATTACACCCGAGAAGATGCATCATTTCCAAAGAGTTATTTAAAAAATAATAAATTTTGGCCCTCTGTTAGAAGAGTGGATGAAGCATTTGGAGATAGAAATTTAATATGTAGCTGTCCACCTATAGACAGTTATGAATAATTTAATTAATTTTACGAAATGAACTTTAAAATTACTGGAACAGGTAGTTGTATTCCAGATATAACAAAAAAAAATACCGAGTTTCTTAATAATAGTTTTTTTGATAATGATGGAAATCAAATTCAAAGTTCAAATCATGATATTATTGAAAAATTTCAATCAATTACTGGTATTGATGAAAGAAAGTATGTTTCAGGTGAAGTTAAATCTTCTGATCTAGCTGCAATAGCTGCAAAAAAAGCAATTAAAGATTCTAATATCAACCAAGAAACATTAGATTATATAATTGTTGCTCATAATTTTGGTGATATTTCATGCGACAGTAGTCAAATTGATACATTACCCTCCCTTTCATCTAGAGTTAAAACCATTCTAAAAATTAAAAATCCAAAATGTGTAGCTTACGATATTATTTGTGGATGCCCAGGTTGGGTTGAAGGAGTTATTCAAGCAAAATCATTTATTAAGTCTGGAATGGCAAATAAATGTCTAGTTATAGGTAGCGATACTTTATCTAGAGTGACTGACGACAATGATAGAGATTCTATGATTTATGCAGATGGATCTGGAGCAATCATACTTGAATCTAATGACTCTGATGATTCTGGAATATTATCTCATAATTCTGCAACCTATACATTTGAGGGGGAAAATGAATTTATTTACTATGGATCTTCTTACAATCCTAAATTGAGTAAAGATTCAAATCAAAAATATATTAAGATGCAAGGAAGAAAAGTTTATGAATTTGCATTAACTAATGTACCTGCAGCAATGAAAGATTGCTTTGATGAATCAAAATGTAAAATTGAAAATCTCAAAAAAATATTTATTCATCAAGCTAATAAAAAAATGGATGAAGCAATTATTAAAAGATTCTTTAGACTATATAAAATATCTCCACCTGAGGATGTGCTCCCTATGAATATTGAAGAATATGGAAATAGTTCTGTTGCTACTATTCCAACTCTTTTTGACTTAGTAAAAAAGAGTGATTATAAGGGTCACAAACTTGTTAAAGGGGATCTTATTATGTTTGCAAGTGTTGGTGCTGGAATGAACATCAATGCTATAACTTACCAGATCTAATTCTTATGAAATTTTTTTTCCATATTGGAAGATATTTTTTGATGATTAAATATACATTCACAAAGTTTACAAAGTGGAGTGTGCTTAAAAAGTTAATTTTTCAGGAAATTGATGACTTAATAATAGGTTCAATTGGTATAGTAGCTTTTATGTCTTTTCTAATTGGTGGAGTTGTTGCTATTCAAACTGCTCTTGCAATAGAAAACCCTCTTCTTCCAGGTAACCTAATAGGTTTTGCAACAAGACAATCCGTAATATTAGAGTTTGCACCTACTCTTATATCAATAATAATGGCTGGTAAGGTAGGTTCATTCATCACATCTAGTATTGGAACTATGAGAGTCACAGAACAAATAGATGCGCTTGAAGTTATGGGCATAAACTCTTTTAATTATTTAATATTTCCAAAAATTATATCATTGTTACTTTATCCATTTTTGATAACTCTTGCAATGTTTCTTGGGATTCTTGGAGGCTATATAGCTAGTGTTTATGCAGGGTTTTCAACTAGTTTTGACTTTATTCAAGGAATTCAACTTGACTTTAAAGTATTTCATATAATTTACACCTACATAAAAACAATATTATTTGCATTTGTTTTAGCTACTATTCCATCATATCATGGTTTCTTCATGAAGGGTGGTGCATTAGAGGTTGGTAAGGCAAGTAATGTTTCTTTTGTTTGGACTAGTAGTGTGATTATCATTATTAATTTTATTGTAACACAACTTTTATTAGCTTAATGATTACTGTAAATAAAATATCAAAATCATTTGATGATGTCAAAATAATTAATGATGTATCAGCAGTTTTTGATAAAGGAAAAACCAACTTAATCATTGGTCAGAGTGGATCTGGTAAAACTGTATTAATGAAATGCCTATTAGGTCTTTTGGACATTGATAATGGTGAAATTTTATATGATGGAAAAAAATTTGATAAGGATAATATTTCAACTATCTCAAACCTAAGAAAAAAGATAGGAATGGTTTTCCAAGGAAGTGCTCTTTTTGACTCTATGAATGTTTTGGATAACATCATTTTTCCACTTAGAATGTTTTCAGACAAAACTGACTCAGAGATGATTAGTAGAGCTAAAGAGGTTATTAACCGAGTTGATCTTAAGGATGTAGACAGTAAATTTCCATCTGAAATTTCTGGAGGTATGAAAAAAAGAGTTGCAATTGCTAGGGCTATAGTACTTAATCCCAAATATTTGTTTTGTGATGAACCTAATTCAGGTCTAGATCCTAAAACTGCTATTATTATTGATAAACTAATTCAAGAAATTACCGTTGAATATGATATTACAACTGTAATTAATACACATGACATGAATTCAGTAATGGAAATAGGTGATAAAATCATTTTTTTAGTAGAAGGAAAAAAAATATGGGAAGGCACAAATCAAGAAATATTAAACACAGATGATAAAATGATTAATGACTTTGTTTATTCGTCTGAATTATTCAAAAAAGTTAAACTGACACAAAAAAAATCTAAGGATTTGAGTTAGATACTGAAATAAGTTTTCCATTAAACAGCTTACTTCCATTTAGTGCAAAGTCAATAATATATTTTGCCATTTCTTCAGGCTTAGTATCGGCATTATAACCTGGAAATGCTTCCTTTAACATTTTTGTTTGAACTGCTCCAAGGGCTAACACATTAAATGAAGGGCCATCAGGATATTCTTCAGAAAGAACTTCTGTTAAAGCAATA
>Ga0206123_10000319_pt1 | contig 48047 bp, 52 predicted proteins | sample Helgoland_Spring_2_FD_160086 | JGI IMG/M metagenome (GOLD analysis project Ga0206123, IMG submission 160086) | Pelagic subsurface seawater microbial communities from Kabeltonne, Helgoland, North Sea - Helgoland_Spring_Bloom_20160316_1 | ecosystem: Environmental > Aquatic > Marine > Epipelagic ...
GGTTGCTAATTCTAAATCATTAATAAACACTCCATTATTTTATATTTATGATGATGGAACAGTAGAGAAAAGAATAGTAATTGAATAAATATAAACCCACTCAATTGAGTGGGTTTATATTTGGTGGAGCTGGGGGGTATCGAACCCCCGTCCAAACAAGGAATTAAATAACTTTCTACATGTTTATCTTATTTTGGTTTTCGAAATTAGGTTGGAAATAAGCAATCCAAACCTAATCCTTAGCTTTTTAAAGTTTTGCAAGTTTATAAAAGCAATAAACCCACTATCCTGATTTTGATTATGTTTCAAGATTTATAGGAGACAGGAAGTCCTATAAAAGAAACAAAAGCTTACGTAATTATATAAATTAGGCAGCTAAAGCGTAATTATTTTCGCCAATTAAAAATGTGAATTTTAATATTTACGAGCTAAAATACAATGCTCGACATGCTTACTACAAAACGCACTTGCAGTCAAATCCAGTCAGCCCCAATAAATTAATGAACTTTTGCAAAATTACAAAAATCACTAGTTAAGTGTTGTGCTTTTTTTACTTTTGTGCACGAAATATATATATGATTATGAAGATAGGCGTTTTAAAAGAAGAAAAAGTACCAGCTGATAAGCGTGTTCCACTAACGCCAAAGCAATGTAGAGTGCTGCTTAATACCTATCCAAAGCTTGAGATTGCAGTGAAAAGTAGTGGTATTAGGTGCTTTGCTGATGAGATGTATATAGCAGAAGGAATACAAGTTGTTAATGACTTGTTTGATTGTGATGTATTGATAGGAGTGAAGGAAGTGCCAAAAAGTTCACTAATACCTAATAAAACATATTTTTATTTCTCTCATACTATAAAGGAACAGCCTTATAATAGAGAGTTGTTATTAAAAATGATGGAGCTTAATATTAGTATGGTGGATTATGAAGTGCTAAAAAATCAGAAAGGAAAACGCCTTTTAGGATTTGGAAGATATGCTGGGATTGTTGGTGCTTATAATGGTTTTTTAACTTATGGGTTGAAATCAGGAAAGTACAACTTGAAGGGAGCGCATAATTGTGAGGATAGAGCTGAAATGGAAGGGGAGATGAGTAAGATAAAGTTAAGCAATGAAAAGATAATTATAACAGGTAATGGTAGGGTAGGAAGTGGTATTTTGGAAATAATTTTGAAAGCAAATATCAGAGAGGTTTCAAAATCAGAATTACTAAACAATACTTTTGATGAAGCTGTTTTTGTTCACCTTAAAACTATGGATTACAATGTGAGAATTGATGCTTCTGAATCTAATAAGTCTGAATTTTATAAGCAGCCAGAATTGTATTGCTCCTCATTTATGGATTATGCTAAACAAGCTGATATTTTTATTGCAGGACATTATTATGGTGCAAGTTCTCCTTATTTATTTACTAGAGAAGATGCTAAACATTCAGACTTTAACATTAAAGTTGTAGCGGATGTTTCGTGTGATATTGATGGGCCAGTTGCGTCAACTATTCGCCCTTCAACAATAGTGGACCCTATTTATGGATATAATCCAATTTCTGAAACTGAAGATAGTTTTCTTCAAGAAGGAAATATTGCTGTAATGGCTGTTGATAATTTACCTTGTGAGTTGCCAAAAGATGCCTCAGAGGATTTTGGAAATGAAATGCTCGAAAAAATACTCCCATCATTAATAATGAGTGATGATGAACAAATAATTGAAAATGCAACTATTTGCAAAAATGGTGATTTAACACCAAATTTTGAGTACTTAAGAAATTACGTAAACGGAAATTAAATTGCTTTTAATTCAGCAATAGTTTGAGCAGGATTTTCTGATTTAAAGACAAAACTACCAGCAACCAACACATCCGCACCTGCATCTAATAATTTTCTTGCGTTAGATGAAGTTACCCCACCATCAATTTCTATATGAGTATTTAGACCTTGATTATTAGCCATCTGTCTAAGTTTTCTTACTTTATTGTAAGTCATTTCTTCAAACTTTTGCCCTCCAAATCCTGGATTTATTGACATTAATAAAACCATATAACATTTAGGTAAAATATCTTCTAAAACACTTACTGGAGTTGTTAAGTTTAAAACTACACCAGCTTTACACCCCGCATCTTTAATCTGAGTAAGTGTCCTGTGTAAATGTACTGTTGATTCGTAATGTACAGTAATGATATCTGCACCAACTTTTGCAAACTCCTCAATATAGCGTTCCGGCTTTTCTATCATTAGGTGTACATCAAGTGGTTTTGTTGCGTGTTTTTTTATAGCCTGAATTACTGGCATTCCATAAGATATATTTGGAACAAAATGACCATCCATTACGTCAATATGAAACCAATCAGCTTGGCTATTATTTATCATTTCACAATCTCTTTGAAGGTTTCCGAAATCTGCTGCTAATATTGAAGGTGCTATTTTGTGTGACATTTTTATTTCTTTTTTGCAAACATAGATAAAAAAAAGAGGGCTAAAAGCCCTCTTTCAATTTATCCTAAATAAGTTTTCAAGATTTTACTTCTTGATGTTTGTTTGAGTCGCCTAACAGCTTTCTCTTTAATTTGCCTAACTCTTTCTCTTGTTAAATCAAATTTCTCACCAATTTCTTCAAGAGTCATTGCATGTCCAGCATTTAATCCAAAATATGAAGAAACAACATCAGCCTCTCTAGCTGTTAAAGTATCTAAAGCTCTTCTAATTTCTTCTCTTAATGATTCTAACATTAATTGAGCATCAGGGTTTGGACTGTCTTCTGACCCCATTACATCATAAAGATTGCTATCCTCACCTTCAATTAAAGGGGCGTCCATTGATACATGCCTTCCTGTATTTTTTAATGATTGCTTAACTTCAGTAATTGAAAGTTCTACCATATCTGCAATTTCTTCAGGAGTAGGAGGTCTTTCAAATTTTTGTTCTAAAGCAGCATACGCCTTATTAATTTTATTGATAGAACCAATTTTATTAAGTGGCAACCTAACAATACGAGATTGTTCAGCTAAAGCTTGTAAAATTGACTGACGAATCCACCAAACAGCATAAGAAATAAACTTAAACCCTCTAGTTTCATCAAAACGCTTTGCAGCTTTAATAAGTCCAAGATTTCCTTCATTAATTAAATCAGGTAGAGTTAATCCTTGATTTTGATATTGCTTAGAAACAGAAACTACAAAACGTAAATTTGCTTTGGTTAATTTTTCAAGAGCTCTTTCGTCACCAGCTTTAATTTTTTGTGCTAACTCTACTTCTTCTTCAGCAGTAATTAAATCTACTCTTCCAATTTCTTGTAAGTATTTGTCAAGTGATGCAGTTTCTCTATTAGTAACCTGCTTTGTAATTTTTAGTTGCCTCATTTTTATTTTTTTTAGTTAGTAATCTTGTGCTCCATCTTTATACGAACTGTTTTGCAAAAGGTTACATTTAGTTTAAAAAAATATTATTTTTTTTCTGGCTTAGGTAAAAGCACTTTTCTTGATAACTTAAGTTTACCACTTCTTTCATCAATAGCAATCAATTTTACTTCAATTGTATCACCTTCTTTAAGTACATCCTCAACATTCTCAACTCTTTCCCAAGCTAACTCAGAAATATGAACTAATCCATCAGTGTTTGGAGCAATTCCAACAAAGGCACCATAAGGCATAATTGATTTTACTTTTCCTTTATAAATTTCACCAACTTCTGGCATAAATGCAATTGATTTAATTTTTTCAACTGCAGAATCAATACCATCTTGATCAGTTCCTAAAATCTCGACTACACCCATATCATCAATTTCTTCAATAGAAATATTTGTTCCTGTAGATGCTTGTAATTCTTGAATAATTTTTCCTCCAGGTCCAATAATCCCACCAATAGTTGATTTTGGAACTTTTAATACTACAATTTTTGGAGTTTGAGGTTTTAATTGAATTCTTGGCTCTGCAATTGTTTCAACAATTTTACCTAATATATGTAATCTACCATCTCTTGCTTGGTTTAAAGCTTTATCTAAAATTTCGTAAGATAATCCTTGTACTTTGATATCCATTTGACAAGCAGTAATACCATCAGCAGTACCACAAATTTTAAAGTCCATATCTCCTAAATGATCTTCATCACCTAAAATATCAGAAAGTACAGCATAGTTGTTTGGGTCTTTCTCATCAGAAATTAACCCCATTGCGATACCAGATACTGGTTTTTGAATTTTAACTCCAGCATCCATAAGTGCTAAAGTACCAGCACAAACAGTTGCCATTGAAGATGATCCATTTGATTCTAAAATATCCGAAACAATTCTTACTGTATAAGGATTGTCAGCAGGAATCATCTTTTTTAATGCTCTTTGTGCTAAGTTTCCGTGTCCGATTTCTCTTCTACTTACGTTAAATTTCATTCTAGCTTCTCCTGTAGAGAAAGGAGGGAAGTTGTAGTGTAAGTAGAAACTTTCATGTCCTTGATGGGTTACTCCATCTAAACGGTTTACATCAGTAGCTGAACCTAATGTTACAGTTGTTAATGATTGAGTTTCACCCCTTGTAAATACAGCTGATCCATGTGGGCTATATAAATAATCTACTTCACACCATATAGGTCTTATTTCAGTTGTTGCTCTTCCATCTAATCTCTTTCCTTTAGCTAACACCAGACTTCTTATCGCTTCTTTTTCAACATCATGGTAGTATACCCCAATTAATTTTGAATCATATTTTTCAACCTCATCTTCTGATAAGCTTGCAATCCAATCTGTTTTTACAGCTTTGAATTTAGTTGACCTTTCATCTTTACCTAAACCTTCCTCAGCTACAGCATAAACAGAATCATAAGTTTCTGCTTTAATTTTAGCTTTTAAATCTTCATCATGATTTTCATGACAGTATTCTCTTTTATCAGCTGAAACACCAACTTGAGCAGCTAATGCTAACTGTGCAGCACATTGTACTTTAATTGCTTCATGTCCAATTTTGATTGCTTCAATCATTTCAGCTTCTGAAACTTCACTCATTTCACCTTCAACCATCGCAACACTATCAGCTGATGCGCCAACCATAAGGTCAATATCTGCATTTTCTAAGTCAGCTGCTGATGGGTTAATTACATAACTTCCATTAATTCTTGCTACTCTACATTCTGAAATTGGTCCGTTAAACGGAATATCAGAAAGTGCAATTGCAGTAGAAGCAGCAAGTGCAGCTAAAGCATCAGGCTTTACATTTGGGTCATGTGAGTTTAATGATATCATAATTTGTACCTCAGCATGATAATCACTAGGAAACATAGGCCTTAATATTCTATCAACCAATCTCATTACCAATATTTCTTGGTCAGTTGGTCTTCCTTCTCTTTTTAAGAATCCTCCAGGGAATCTTCCATCAGCAGCAAATTTCTCTCTATAGTCTACTGTTAATGGTAAAAAATCTACTCCTTCTCTAGCTTCAAAACTAGAAACTACAGTTGCAAGCATATGAGTGTTACCCATTCTTAATTCAACTGAACCGTGTGCTTGTTTTGCTAATTTTCCTGTTGAGATAGAAATTTCTCTTCCATCTTCTAACGTAATAATTTGTTTTTCTTCTTTTATCATCTTGTCTTCTTTGTTTATAAATTAAAAAAGGCAATAAAACTATTGCCTTTTTTGAGTTTGTCTGTCTTTTTATTATCTTCTTAGACCTAAATCCTTAACTAACTTTCTATAAGCTAAGATGTCTTTTCCTTTTAAGTAGTCTAATAATTTTCTTCTTTTTCCAACCATTAATTGTAATGATCTTTGTGTTCCGTAATCTTTACGGTTGCTTTTTAAGTGCTCAGTTAAATCAGATATTTTCTTAGTAAATAATGCTACTTGAGAGTAAACTGATCCTGAATCTTTGGCATCTTTACCAAATTCTTTGAAAATTTTTTCTTTTTTTTGTGTTGTTAAGCTCATGTTTTTCTTTTTAAAACCTCTTTATTTTATGGGCTGCAAATTTAGTAAAATATTTAATAAATTGCCTTTTTGATAATTTATTTATTTTTTGATAATTCTGAATAGTTGTGCAAGTTTTTCTTTTAATTCTTTTCTGTCAATAATCATATCAATAAAACCGTGTTCTTGTAAGAATTCTGATGTTTGGAATCCTTCAGGTAAATCTTTACCAATAGTTTCTTTAACTACTCTAGGCCCTGCAAATCCAATTAGTGCATTTGGCTCTGCTATATTCATATCTCCAAGCATTGAAAATGATGCAGTTGCTCCTCCAAAAGTAGGGTCGGTACATAATGAAATATAAGGTAACCCAGCTTTTCCAAGTTGTGCAAGTTTTGCTGATGTTTTTGCTAATTGCATTAATGATATTGCCGCTTCCATCATTCTTGCTCCACCTGATTTTGAGATAATAATCATTGGATGTTTGTTCTCTCTTGAATAGTCAATTGCTCTAGCAATTTTCTCTCCAACCACCGATCCCATTGATCCTCCAATAAATTTGAAATCCATACTTGCAATTACAACTGTTTCTCCTTTTAGTTTTCCATGTGCAGTTCTTACAGCATCTTTCAATCCTGTATTTTTCTGCATTGATTTTACTCTATCAGTATATTTTTTCTTGTCAGAAAACTTTAAAGGATCTAGTGAAGTCATGTTTGCATCAAGCTCAGTAAATGTGTTGTTATCAAATAATAATTCAAAATATTCTTTTGAGCCAATTCTAGAATGGTAATTACAATTAACACAACAATGAGAATTCTGTTGATGTTCTTCTGTAGTGATAATTCTTTTACACTTTGGACATTTGTACCAAAGCCCATCAGGAGTTTCTTTTTTCTGATGAGTTTCAGTAGTAATTCCTTCTTTTATTCTTTTAAACCAACCCATATTATGCGTTTGTATTTATGTTATTTAAATCATTAAATGATCTTGTTAATCTTGTTTTAAAAGTAAGCTCAGCCTCTCTTAAATATTTTCTAGGATCATAATACTTTTTATTTGGTTTTTCTTCTCCTTCAGGGTTTCCAATTTGAGTTTTTACATAATCATTTTTAGCTAAAAAGTAATCTCTTACTCCTTCAGTGAATCCCCATTGTAAATCAGTGTCAATGTTCATTTTGATTACACCATAGCCTATAGCTTCAGTAATTTCTGCTTTACTCGATCCTGAACCACCATGAAACACAAAATTAATTGGCTGCTTTTCAGTTCCAAATTTTTCTTCAATAAATTTTTGGGAATTATCAAGAATTTTTGGGGTCAGCACTACATTTCCTGGCTTGTATACTCCATGTACATTTCCAAAGGCAGCAGCAATAGTGAATTTATCACTTATTTTCATTAATTCTTCATAAGCATAAGCTACCTCTTCAGGTTGAGTGTATAGTTTAGAAACATCAATATCAGTGTTGTCAACTCCATCTTCTTCACCACCTGTAATTCCTAACTCAATTTCTAAAGTCATGTCAATAGCACTCATTCTTTTTAAGTACTGTTTACATAATTCAATATTTTCTTCTAAAGGTTCTTCCGATAAATCAATCATGTGAGAAGAATATAAAGGTTTTCCGTATGCTGCATAGAATTCTTCACCTGCTTCCAGTAGCCCATCAATCCAAGGTAATAATTTTTTTGCGGCATGGTCAGTATGTAAAATGATACTTGCTCCATAAAGTTCTGCCATCTGATGAACATGCATTGCTCCAGAAATTCCTCCTGCAATAGCTGCTTCATGATTTTCATTAGACAGCCCTTTTCCAGCATAAAAAACACAACCCCCATTTGAGAACTGAACTATAGAAGGTGAATTTAATTCTGCTGATGTTTCGAGAACAGCATTTACTGTACTTGTATTACTAACATTTACAGCTGGTAAAGCATATTTATTTAGTTTTGCATCTGCAAATACTTCTTGTAATTCTTCTCCTGTAAGTACTCCTGCTTTAAATTTAGACATTAGATTTTTTATTTTTAAATTTGGAAGAACAAAATTATAAGATTGTTGTTAATTTGAGCACGGATTTTACAATAATTTCATATTATTGATTATTAATAAGAAACAAAGCTAGTGATTACTAAAAATCAGATTAAATTTATAAAGAGTTTGTCTCTTAAAAAGAACAGAATAAAGGAGCAATTATTTATAGCTGAAGGGGAGAAGGTAGTTTCAGAACTATTAAGGTCAGATTTTGAAATTAAAAATATATATGCAACAAAAGAATGGAAAGTAAGTAATGATAATATTACTCAAATTAGTAATGCAGAGTTGCAAAGAATTAGCAACTTAAAATCTCCTAATAAGGTATTAGCAGTTGTTCAGTTTAAGATTCATAAAATTATAAAACATGACGGGATAACTCTTGTTTTAGACGATATAAATGATCCAGGAAATTTAGGTACAATCATTAGAATGTGTGACTGGTTTGGTGTAAAACAAATTATTTGTTCTAAAAATACGGTTGATATATTTAATCCTAAAGTTGTGCAATCTGCAATGGGTTCTGCATTTAGAGTGCAAGTTAATTATACTGACTTAGAAAATTATTTATCAGAGATTAAAACACCAATATATGGCGCTTTTATGGATGGTAAGAATCTAAAAGAAGTTAAGCTTCCTAAATCTGCTCATTTAGTATTGGGTAATGAAGCAAATGGAATTTCTGCTGAAATTAATAAATTAATTACAGATAAAGTTGCAATAAAAAATATTGGAAATAGTGCAGAATCATTAAATGTAGCGGTTGCTACTTCAATTTTATTGCATGTGTTTTGTGATTAATCTTTCCCAGATCTAAATTGCTCTTACCACCTCAATCCTTCCCAACCACATTCATTGCAAACATATCGTCTAGTATCAAACATTCTGAAAGTAAAATGGTGTATTAGTTGATCTTTTTGTGTTCTTCTAACTCTATTTAAAGCTGCATGGCAATCGGGGCAATAATTATTGCAATTTCCATCAGATTGTTTTTTTCCTATTTCTAGCTGTCGCACAAATAATAATAGTATAAGATACGCTATTAGTAGAAGGAATACTAATAAATATTGATCCATTAAGTGGTGGTTTTTTGATGTTACTACTTACTTTTCGTGAGCAATATTACAAAAATAATAGCAGTTTTTTTTATTTTAGCAAGAAATCTGCCCTCTCAGTGATAAAAAATGACAAATAATTAACTCATTAAAATGAAAACGAGTTTAATTTATTCAAAAGTAAACGAAAGCATCCAGCCGTTTGTTGTTAATCTGTTAAGTGATTGAGTGTAAACAGATTCGTCCTTTGAAAGCAAGTTAAGTAATCCGTAAGATAATTTTATTTGTGGAGAGAATTTAAAGTATTCTAAATAAAAATCTAAACCAAAACCAACTTCACCCATTAAATCATTTTTTTTCAATTTCACAATTTCCTGTCCTTCATCATCAATTTTATCTTGAGAAGCAATATCCATACTGTACTTTAATCCTCCAATTACATAAGTTCTGAAATTATTATATCTGGCAGATTTGTATTTAATGTAAATCGGAAAATCAATGAGTGTAGATTCTATTCTTTTGATGTGCTCATCATCTTTTTGCTGCTCATCTATAAATCCATAATATAAATGTCTTTCTCCAAAAACTAAAGTTGGAACAAATCTTAAATCTGTATATTTTCCAATTCTGAGGTTAGATACAATACCCAAATTAAATCCTTTTTGACTTTTTGAAAGAAGCGTTTTTAAAGTGTCATTTGTAATAGTATTCGAATTCTTCTGCATGTTAAAATTCAGATCATTTATTCCTAGCGTAAAACCAAAATGCAATTTTTTGTAATCGTATTGTATTAAGTTTTGTGCTCTTTTATTCCTTTGAGCTTTAGAGGAAAGTGTCCCTAAAAACAAGGCAAGTAAAAGGAAATATGTAGTGATTTTTTGCATCAGCCCCTTAACGAATTCTGTTTTATTTTATTGCAATATAAAGTGATACAATTCCAAATGTGAGAGGGATGTGCTTACAATCTTTAAACCCTACATTTTTAAGTTCAACAATAAACTTTTCTCCTGATGGAAAAGCATTAACAGATTCTGGTAGATAAGAATATGCTGATTTGTCCTTAGATATCCAAGCTCCTATAGTTGGCAAGACATGATGAAAATATAATTTATAGAATTGTTTTAATGGAAAATATTTTGGAGTAGAAGGCTCTAAAATTACTACTATTCCATCTTTATTTAAAACTCTTTTCATTTCTAATAACCCTTTATTAAGATTCTCAAAATTCCTAACTCCAAATCCTGCTGTTATAGCTTCAAACGTATTGTCATTAAAAGGTAAGCTCTCAGAGTCTGCTAATTGAAGAGAAATTCTGTTATTTAGGTTTTTCTTCCTTACTTTCTCAATCCCAACATTTAGCATTCCTTGTGAAATATCTATGCCAGTAATTTTTGCATCTGTATATTTTGCGGCACTTACTGCAAAATCTCCTGTTCCAGTTGCAATGTCAAGTATTGTTTTAGGATTATTTGTTAGCTTTTTAATTGCGATTTTACGCCAAACATTATCCATTCCTAATGATAATGAATGATTTAAAAAATCGTAACTATTAGCGATATTATCAAACATTTCAGAAACTTGTTTTTTCTTACTTTCTGAACTATTATAAGGTGTCACTTTTGACATTAATTAATATGTTTTTTTGCTTCAGTAAGCAATTTATATTTATTAATTGGCACTACTCCAACTTCCTCACAAACAATCCCTCCAGCTAGAGTAGAAAGAATTGAAAGTTGTGTGTAATCCATTTTTGAAGCAAGGCATAATGATGCTACAGATACTACTGTATCTCCAGCCCCAGAAACATCAATAATATTGCTTTTAAAAACTGGAGTGTGTGTAAATTTTTCTTCAGAATGTATACAAATACCTCTTTCAGATAAAGTCAGTAGAATTCCATTAGCATTTAGCTTTTCTCTTAATTCTGCTGATGCACTTTCAATTTCCGCTAAATTATCTGCATCAAACTCAATATTCATTCCAGCTTTTATCTCTGCTAAGTTTGGCTTAAATATGGTGCAGTTTTTATAGGAATTGAAGTTCTGTTTTTTAGGATCTACTATTGTAGGAATTCCTTTTTTATTTGCTATTGATATTACGCTTTCAATTACTTCAGGAGTAAGCACCCCTTTGTTGTAGTCTTGTAAAATAATAACATCAATATCAGTCATTAAACTTTCGGTAAGTTTCAAGAATTCTTTAGCTTGAATGATAGGGTGGGTTTCTTCCTCATCAATTCGTAATTGATGTTTGTTTTCAGCAATTACCCTAGTTTTTATAGTTGTTTTTCTTTTGTTATTAGCAAGAATTCCTCCTGTTGAAAGGTTTGATTCTTTCATTAATTCTTTAAATAAAATACCTCTATTTCCTGTACCTACTACTGAACAAAGTATAGGAGTTGCTCCAAGTGCTTTTAGGTTAAGCGCAACATTGGCTGCTCCACCTAAACGGTTTTCGTGTTTTTTAACTTCCACAACAGGAACAGGCGCTTCTGGAGACATTCTATTTATTTCTCCCCACATATAGGCATCAATCATAGCATCACCTACAATAAGGACTTTTTTATTGTTAAACCCCTGAAATAATGTTTTTAAATCCATTAGCTTAATTTTGCTAATTGTTGTTTTATTCTTCCCATTGCCTCTATCAATTTTTCATCTGCTGCTGCATACGAAATTCTAACACATTCAGGGTTACCAAAGGCATCACCAGCTACAAAAGCAACATGGCAATTGTTTAGTAAATACATACAAAAATCATTTGCATTGTTAATGGTATTATTTCCATCAGATTTTCCAAAATAATGACTGACATCAGGAAAAACATAAAACGCTCCTTGTGGAATGTTACACTTAATTCCTTCAATAGTATTTAGTTCATTCAATATCATATCTCTCCTTTTTAGGAAAGTAGCTTTCATATCAGCAGTAACTTCTTTAGGATCAGCATGAATAGCTGTTTCAGCAGCTTTTTGTGCAATAGCACAAGTTGCTGAAGTTATTTGACCTTGAATTTTATTACAAGCTTTTGCTATCCAAAGTGGTGCGCCAATAAAACCAACACGCCAACCTGTCATAGCATATCCTTTACTTACTCCATTTACAGTGACCGTTCTTTCTTTCATACTAGGGATTGTTCCCATTGAAAAGTGTCCTTCAGTAAAATTGATATGCTCATAAATTTCATCAGCAATAATATAAATATTAGGATATTTTTCTAACATCTTTGCAATCGCTTCTAATTCCTGTTTTGTGTAAACCGTTCCGCTTGGGTTACAAGGTGAACTGAACATCAAAAGTTTTGTGTTGGGTGTAATTGCCGCCTCCAACTCTTCAGGTGTAACCTTGAAGTCAGTAGCAATAGTTGAAGGCACTTCAACAGGAACACCTTCAGCCAGCTTTATGATTTCAGCATAACTCACCCAGTAAGGACAAGGTAAAAGCACCTCATCACCAGGGTTTAGTAAACTCAAACATACATTGGCAAGCGACTGCTTTGCTCCAGTAGAAGTTACAATTTGATCAGCTGTAAATTCTAAATTATTATCTCTTTTGAATTTGGAGACAATAGCGTTTCTTAACTCAGGTAAACCAGGAACTGGTGTGTAGTGCGAGAAATTATCATCAATTGCTTTTTTGGCTGCTTCTTTTATGAAATCAGGTGTGTCAAAATCGGGTTCTCCAAGGCTTAAGGCAATTACATCATGCCCTTTAGCTTTCAGCTCTCTACTCATTCGTGCCATTGCTAGGGTTGCTGATTCTGCAAGGCGATTTAGCCTATCTGATACTTTTGTCATGCTTTTTTATTGTATTTTTTTAGAGGTGGCAAATATAGGAAATAGTTGTTGGTTGGTTTTACTAGTTGTTTGATTTTGTTTTCTATTTATAAATTTGTAGTTTTGAAGCATGAAAAAGATGATTTTAATCCTTATTTTGGTAATTATTTGCACTACAATTACTAAAGCTCAAAAAGTATTCTCAGTTGAATATGCAAGCCAAGCTGATATTAAAGTATTTGTTGCTGACTATGAAAGTAGAGCTGATTTATCTGTTTATAAGGTTGATTACGAAAGCCGAGCAGGAAAGAATGACGGGAATTGGTTTTTTGTAGATTATGCGAGTAGGGCAGATAAGAAAATCTTCTTTGTGGAATATGCTTCACAAGCTGATGTAATTATTTTTTTTGCTGATTATAGCAGTAGGGCAGGATGGAAGAAGAAAGAGAAAATGCATTTGTTTTATTAACAATAAACTAAGATTATGAGAAAACTACTACTTATATTAATTGCAATTAGTTGTTTATTGCCAAGAAATTTACATGCTCAGAATAATGAAAATGCAGCTATTGCTGGTGCAGCTATAGGAGCTCTTGTTGGTGCAGCAATACAAATACAGTTATTAAAAGAACAAGTTGAGCTTGAAGCAACTCAATATATTTTGAATAATTTTCCAGAATATAACCAGTTTGAACTTAAGACACTTGATTTTGATGGAAAAAAACTAAAGGATATGTCTTCAACATCAGTAATTACTTTTAAAATGACTGAATTTGATATTAATGGTGATGGACAGTCAGCTATTTCTAGTAAGAACACATTATTAGGAAAAAGGATGGTTTTATTTGCTTTTACAAGTCATGGTTGGGTTAATGAATATGGGTTAAATATTAATAGGATTCAATGGTATTTAATTAGTGCTGATGAATGGTTAAATATGATGACGGCATATGTAAAAGTTGCCTCAGAAGAAGATGATGAAATAAAGATTAAAAAGACTTTAAAAGAAGGAAGAGTAGTAAATAAAGGAGTAAAAGCAAAAAAATCTAAGGATGATATAAATTTTTATAGAATAGGAGGCGATATGTATCTTGTGACTGATTATTCCGATAAATTTAGATTTGTTTATAATGAACGGTCTTTTGGGATGTTTCTTAAAAAAACAAAAGACTTAGTGCAAATAGGTAGAAATGATTTAATTAAAATACATAAATTCATTTTTGAAGATTAATTATTGAAAAAAAAGACCACAATATAAGGGATCTTTTACTTTGTAGCGGGGAGCACAAAAAAAACAAACTCTTTTAAAAGCTATTTAATAACTGATAAATTGTTTTTCCATCTTTCAATTCCTTTTCAAGAACTTTAATTTTTCCTTCAGATAGAAAAGATTTGTATTTTTTTATTCCTAATTCTTCTTTTATTCTTTCGTGTAAGCAATAAATGTTTTGCTTTTCTCTGTTCTTCATCTTCCATCCACTAGCATTCATTTGTGAATCATAAGTAGTAATGGTATCATAAATTTCATCAATACCTGTATTTTCTAAAGCAGAACACGTACTCACCTGAGGTGTCCAACCATTTTTCATAGGTGGGAAGAGGTGTAAAGCACTTTTGTATTCTAATGCAGCATTTTTTGATTTTTGCAAATTATCGCCATCAGCTTTAGTAATTATTAAAGCATCAGCCAACTCCATAATTCCTCTTTTTATACCTTGTAATTCATCACCAGCACCTGCTAGCATCAACAGTAAAAAGAAATCCACTAAATTACTTACAGTAGTTTCGCTTTGGCCAACACCAACTGTTTCAATAAGGATAATTTCAAAGCCTGCTGCTTCACATAAAATAATGCTTTCTCTGGTTTTATTAGCAACACCTCCTAAAGTTCCACTAGTTGGGCTAGGGCGGATAAAAGCATATTCATCAGCTGCTAGTTCATGCATACGACTTTTATCACCTAATATGCTACCATGGGTTCTTTTGCTTGTTGGGTCAATAGCCAATACAGCTACTTTCATTCCTTGGCTAGTAAGAAGTTTTCCAAAGGATTCAATAAAAGTGCTTTTTCCAACTCCTGGGACTCCTGTAACCCCAATGCGTATAGAATTCCCACTATGGGGTAAACAACTTGTAATTAAATCTTGGGCTTGTTTTTCATGCTCAGGCAAAGTGCTTTCTAATAGGGTAATCCCTTGCCCTAAAGCAGTTCGGTTTCCTTCAATTATTTGCTGAGAAAGTCCCATTATTTTACGGCTATAACCGATATTTCTACATTTACATTTTTAGGTAATACCGATACTTGTACTGCCTCACGAGCTGGAGGGAACTCTCCAAAACTTTTAGCATATACTTCATTTATGGCTGCATAGTCGTTCATATCTTTCATGAAGATAGAGCATTTAACTACATGACTAAAGTCCATATCTGCTGCAGTAAGTACTGCTGATATATTCTGCATTACTTGATTTGTTTCAGCTGTAATGTTATCCATTACTAAGTTTCCTGTAGCAGGGTTTATTGCAATCTGACCAGAGCAATAAAGCGTATTATTACTCAATATAGCTTGGCTATAAGGCCCAATTGCTGCAGGAGCATTTTTAGTTGATATTACTTTTTTCATGTTATTTGTTTCTGTGTCCAAATATAGCACTTCCTACACGAATCATAGTACTACCTTGTTCAATTGCTAAATTATAATCCCCACTCATCCCCATAGATAGGGTAGTGATGTGGTCATTTTTTATACTATCAAATACAGTTTTAAGGCTTTTGAATTCTTGTGATAATTGCTGAGTCTCATCTGTAAAGGTTGCCATACCCATCAATCCTACAATTTTGATGTTCTCAAATTCTTCAGCTTGATTTAAAGCACTCTTTACTTCATTAATTCCAAAACCAAATTTACTACTTTCAGTAGCGATATGAACTTGTAAAAGGCAGTCAATTATTCTATTGTTTTGTTTAGCTCGTTTATTTATTTCCTTCAATAATTTTAGGCTATCCACCCCATGAATTAGAGAGACAAAAGGAGTAATAAATTTTACTTTATTCGTTTGCAGATGCCCAATCATGTGCCAAGCGATATCCTTGGGTAATTCCTCAGCCTTTTGCGCTAATTCTTGTGCTTTATTTTCTCCAAATATTCTTTGTCCTGCTTGGTAAGCCTCAAGTATAGCGGTATTGGGTTTCGTTTTGGAAACAGCAACTAATGCTACCTCTATTGGTAAACTACTTGTTATTGCTTTTAAGTTACTAGCAATTGTCATTAGTCCAGTGGATAAATAATTAACCCTGAGCGTAATTTCGGTTCAATATAAGTGCTTTTTGGTGGCATGCTCAAGTTGTTGTCTGCTACTTCTTTTAACGCGTTTATAGGAATAGGCTTTAGAATAAAAGCTACTGCAAATTCTCCAGAATCTACTTTGTTCTTAATTTCGGATAGAGGAGTTGTTCCTGCTTCAAATACTATGTTTTTATCCGTTTTCTCATCTTTAATATTAAGGATTGGTGCTAATATGTTATTCGACAATATAGCTGGATCCAACTTGCTTACACAATCTTGTTTTACTGTGCTGGCTATTGCAATTAAGGAATACCAATCACCACTTAAGTACATTGATATTTCATCCGTCAAAGTAGGGGAGTAAATTGTATTCCCTTTTTTTGTTACCGTATATGATTTATCAATTTCAGCAATTAATTCTGAAGCATTTAATCCATTAGTATGTTTCACTAATCGGTTAAAATTAATGATATTCAGTTGGTTTTCATCAATCAAGAAACTCATAAAATACTGACTGTTTTCTTTATTGCTTGTTTCTGATAATAGAGCAGAAGAAGCTGACCTATGATGCCCATCTGCAATATATAAATTATCAATTGTGGCAAAAGCATTTGTAATGGTATCAATGTCATCCGTAATATTGACTAACCATAGTTTATGACCTACTTTATTAGTTGTAGTAAACTCATATTCAGCTCTAGTTCCTTTGTACTGCTGAATAACAGCTGTTATAGTTGTATTTTCTTTATGACACAATAAAACAGGCTCTGCATTAAACCCAGTAGTGTCCAAGTAGCTTTTAAACATTTCTTCCCTAGCAGTAAGCGTATGTTCGTGCTTTTTTATATTACCATTTAAATAATCAGCCACAGCAGTAGCTCCAATTATTCCTTCAAATGTATGGTGTCCGTGTATTTGCTGATAAACATAAAAAGATTCAGAAGGTTCAGTTATTAAGAAATCAGCCTCTTTAAATTTGTTAAATTTTTCTTTTACAGCTTTAAATTTCTCTACTCCTTTCAATTTTATTTTATCCTTATAATCTGGATTAATAATGTGTAAAAAAGTAAAAGGGTTGTGTTCTAATTTTTCCTTTAAAGTTTCATCAGAATAAGATAAATAGGAGCGAGAAGCTACTAAATTTGCTTTATCTCTTGATGGACGAATGGCTTTAAATGAGCGAACAATAGCCATTTTTATTTATTAAAATGAGTTGCAATTTGATCAGCCAATTCTGTTCCAATTCTATCTTGTGCTTCTTTTGTTGCCGCACCAATATGTGGCGTAAGTGAAATTGCATTATGCATGCAAATATGTATACTTGGTGTTGGTTCATTGTCAAATACATCCAATCCAGCATAAGCTAGTTTTTCTTTATCCAAAGCAAACATTAAGGCAGTTTCGTCAATTACACCACCTCTAGCAGCATTCACAATTCCAGCACCAGTTTTCATCATTCCTATTTCTTCAGCACCAATTACAGCCTTATCTCCAATTTTAGGAATATGTAACGTAATAAAGTCAGAATTTGAAAGGACTTCTTTTAAGCTTTCAGTTTCAATAGTAAATGATTTTTTATCTCCATTAAAAAAGTTTAAAGTAATGTTTACTTCCTCAATAAATTTATCGTGTGTAATAACCTTCATTCCAAGACCAATCGCTCTTTTAGCAACTTCTTGTCCTATACGACCAAAACCAATAATTCCTAAGGTCTTTCCTGCAAGTTCTCTACCATTAGCGTAGGACTTTTTTAAGCCTTTAAAATCCGCATCTCCACTTAATGGCATTTGACGATTACTATCAAATAAGTAACGCACCATTCCAAATAAATGTGCAAAAACAAGTTCAGCTACTGATGCTGATGAGGCTGCAGGAGTATTAATTACATTAATTCCTTTTTCACGGGCATAGTCCACATCAATGTTATCCATTCCTACACCTCCTCTTCCTACTATTTTAAGGTGAGGACAAGCATCAATTAAGTCTTTACGGACAGTAGTAGCGCTTCTAACTAATAGTACTTCATAGTTTTCAGTATTAATAATATTTATTAAATCCTCTTGAGCTACTTTTTCAGTAATTACTTCAAATCCTTTTGCGGTTAAAGCATCAATCCCAGCTTGTGAGATTCCGTCATTTGCTAATATCTTAGTCATCTTAATTTTGTTCTAATTTTTTCATTACATCTACTAATACTTGTACGCTTTCAATTGGCATTGCATTGTAGATGGATGCTCTATAACCTCCAACTGATCTATGTCCTTTTATACCGCTTATTCCTGCTGCATTCCACATAGTGTTGAAAGCTTCTTCTTTGCTGCTATCTGTTAATAAGAAACAAACATTCATATTTGAACGATCTTCCTTTGCAGCTGTTCCTTCAAACAAAGGGTTTCTATCAATTTCACCATATAATAAATCAGCTTTATCTTGATTCATATTTTCAATTACCTCTACACCTCCTAGGTCTTTTAACCATTGTAAAGTAAGCATAGATACATAAATAGGGAATACAGGAGGAGTGTTAAACATACTATCCTTACTGATGTGCGTATTGTAATCTAACATAGTTGGGATATTTCTTCCTGTGTTACCTAAAATTTCATCTTTAACAATTACTAAAGTTGTTCCTGCAGGCCCCATATTTTTTTGTGCCCCTGCATAGATGACATCAAACTTACTAACTTCTACTTTCCTGCTGAAGATATCTGAACTCATATCACAAACCATAAGGGTAGGACAGTGCGGAAATTCTTTCATTTGTGTTCCGTAAATTGTATTATTGGAAGTACAGTGAAAGTAATCTACATCACTAGGGATTGTATATCCTTTAGGGATGTAATTGTAATTTTTGTCAGAAGAATCACCTAATACTATTGCTTCCCCTAAACTATTGGCTTCAGTAATTGCTTTTTTTGCCCATGCCCCAGTATTAGTATAAGCAGCTTTTCCATCTACTTTCATTAGGTTCATGGCTACCATTAGAAATTCCATACTTGCCCCACCTTGTAAGAAAAGAACTGAATGTCCTTTAGGAACATTTAAGAGCTCTTTTACCAATGCGATAGCCTTATCCATAACAGCAACAAAAGGTTTGCTTCTGTGTGAAATTTCAATTAAGGATAAATTATCATCATTAAAATTAAGTACAGCTGCTGAGGCTTGTTTTAAAACTTCTTGTGGTAGTATGCAAGGTCCTGCTGAGAAATTGTGTCTTTTCATTATTATTTTATTCTTTCTAAATAAGCTCCTTTTTCAGTATCAATTTTAATATTATCTCCTTCATTGATAAACAATGGAACATTTATTGTTGCACCACTTTCAGTAGTTGCTGGTTTAGTTGCATTTGTTGCCGTATTTCCTTTTACACCTGGTTCAGTAAATGTAATTTCTAAAACAACATGAGAAGGGACTTGTGCTGATAAAGGCATACCCTCATCAGCATGAAAAAGGACCTCAACTGTTGCGCCTTCTTTTAGGAATTGTACATTGTCAATGAAATCTTTTTGCATCATAATTTGTTCGTAATCATCATTATTCATCAAATGATAATCATTGCCCTCAGCATATAAGAATTGATATTTTCTATTTTCTACTCTTATTACATCAATTTTAACACCTGAAGTAAAAGTATTATCTAGTAGTCTACCTGTAGTTAAATTTCTAATTTTTGTACGTACAAATGCAGGTCCTTTTCCTGGTTTTACATGCAGGAAAGATTCAATTTTCCATGGGTCTCCATTGTGATTAAAACATAACCCATTTCTAAAGTCTGCTGTAGTTGCCATAGTTTTTATTTTTGATTATAACCTTTCATAATTCCTCTTCCTGAATTCTGCACAAAAGAAATGATTTCATCTCGTTCTGGTGAGGCATTTATTTCAGTTTCAATTTTTAATAATGCTTGCGTATTGTTATTATTATTCTGGAATAAAATTCTAAAAATTGCTTGAATCTCTTTTATTTTATCATCAGAAAACCCTCTTCTTCTTAAGCCAATAGAGTTAATTCCTACAAATGATAAGGGCTCACGAGCTGCTTTTATATAAGGAGGAACATCTTTTCTTACTAAGGATCCTCCAGAAACCATTGCATGTTTTCCTACAGATACAAATTGATGAATTGCAGAGAGTCCTCCAATAATTGCATAATCACCTATTGTAACATGCCCACCTAAAGCAACTGAATTTACAATTACACAATTATCACCAATTACACAGTCATGTGCAATGTGGGCGTAAGCCATGATTAAGCAATTATTTCCAACTATAGTTTTTCCACTAGCTGATGTTCCTCTATTAATAGTAGCACATTCTCTAATTGTACAATTATCTCCAATTATCGTTAATGATTTTTCTCCTTCAAATTTTAAATCCTGAGGGATAGCAGAAATTACTGCACCAGGAAAAATTCTGCAATTTTTTCCAATTCGAGCCCCTTCCATTATTGTAACATTACTTCCTATCCAAGTTCCACTACCAATTTCTACATCTTTTTCAATAGTAACAAATGGTTCAATTACAACATTTCTTGCTATTTTAGAATCGGTATGTATAAAAGCTAATGGCTGATGCATAATATTATTTTTTAGGTGCTATTTGTGCTAATAAATCTCCTTCTACAACAATTTTCCCATTAACAAAACCTTTACCATGCATGTGGCAAAGTCCTCTTCTGATAGGAGAAATTAAATTTAATCTGAAAATAATTGTATCTCCAGGCACTACTTTTTTCTTGAATTTTGCATTATCAATTTTCATAAAGAAAGTCAAATAATCCTCAGGATTTTCTACCGTACTTAAAATTAAAACCCCACCTGCTTGAGCCATAGTTTCCAATTGTAAAACTCCAGGCATTACTGGCTCTCCTGGGAAATGACCTTTAAAATAATCTTCATCCGTTGTTACATATTTTACTCCTACAATAGAGTCCTTTTGTATTTCTCTAATTTCATCAAGAAATAAGAATGGTTCTCTATGAGGTAAAATTGTTTTAATTTTTTCCTTGTTATATATTGGAGCTTCATCAAAATTGATTTCTGGTGCAGTTTTATTCATATCTTCAATCATTATTTGCTTTAATTTTTTAGCAAAATTAGTATTATTTTTATGACCTGGTTTAGTTGCAGTAATTTTTCCTTTGATAGATTTTCCTACCAATGACAGGTCGCCTATTATATCTAGCAGCTTGTGTCTTGCGGGTTCGTTTTGATGTCTTAAAGTTAAGTTGTTAAGATATCCTTTTTTATTAACTGTAATTTCAGTTCTATTAAATGCCATTCCAAGCTTAGCAAGTTTCTCTTTTGGTATTTCATTTTCAACAACAATAATTGCATTATTTACATCACCACCTTTTATTAAGTTACTGTCTAATAAAACCTCAAGTTCATGTAAAAAACAGAATGTTCTGCTTGCGGAAATTTCAGTATTAAAATCTGTGATCGAATCTAAAGAAGCATTTTGAACTCCTAAGGTTTCTGAATTATAATCAATCTCTACATCAATTTGATATTCATCAGAAGGAGTAGCGATTAGGGTTGTTCCAGTTTCTTTATCAGTGTATGAAATTTTTCTTTTTATTTCAAAGAAATGTTTTTTTACATTAAGAGTTCGAATTCCTGCTTTTTCAATGAGAATTGCAAAATCCTTTGCACTGCCATCTAAGATAGGAATCTCAATATTATCAACTTCAATAATGAGATTATCAATTTCAGCACCAACAACAGCTGCTAAAACATGTTCAACAGTATTTATTTCAGCATTTTCTTTTTTAAGCCCAGTACTTCTATCAGTAGAAAATACATTATCAATATCAGCCTTTATTGCTGGATTTTCTTCAAGATCAGTACGGATAAATCTAATTCCTGTATTTGCCTCAGCAGGAACAAGAGTCATATTTGTAAAAACTCCAGTGTGAATTCCAACTCCTGAAATAGAAACGCTATTTTGAATGGTTTTTTGCAGTTTAGGAGTCATTTTCTTTTTTCAGTTTATTGAGCATTTGATACATCTGTGGTAACTTTTTAAAGATAATATATGCCCTTTGATAATCTCTAATATCAAAAGCCATTGGTCCTTGAACTATTGCTCCTTTCTCTTTAATACTTGAAGCAATCCCACTTTGTCCAGCAATTTTTACTTCATCAGCAATTGTAAGATGTCCAGATACTGCAACTTGCCCACCAATCATACAATTTTTTCCAATTTTTGATGAGCCAGCAACTCCAGCTTGTGCAGCAATTACTGTATTTTCTCCAACATCTACATTATGAGCAATTTGTATTAAATTATCAAGTTTTACTCCCTCCCCAATTTTTGTAGATCCCATTGTAGCTCTATCAATAGTAGTATTTGCTCCAATTTCTACATCATCAGCAATTTCCACATTACCAATCTGACTAATTTTGTTGTAATTATTATTATCATCAGCTGCAAAACCAAAACCATCTGATCCAATCACAACTCCAGAATGAATGATGTTATCCTTTCCAACTTTACAATCATGATAGACTGATACATTTGGAAAAATAATAGTGTTTTCTGAAATACTAACATTCTCACCAATATAACAATTCGGGTAAATCTTTACATTTTTTCCAATTGTCACTCCCTCACAAATAGTTGTAAAAGCACCAATATAAACATCATTAGCAATTGATGTTTCTTTGCAGATATCAGCTTTGTTTGATAGGCCAACTTTATTGAACTTTATTTTGTTGTAAATCTGTAATAATTTACTAAATGATGTGTAAGCATCTTCAACTTTTATTAAAGTAGCATTTATTGTGTTTTCAGCAGTAAATGAGTTATTTACAATTACAACAGATGCATTAGTAGTGTAAATGTAAGGAGTGTATTTTTCATTTGCTAAAAAGCATAAATCCCCATGGCACCCGTCTTCAATTTTAGCAACTGAATTTACTTCAATACTCCCATTTCCCTCAATGTTTCCGTTAAGTAAATCAGCAATTTGTTGAGCAGTAAATTTCATTTGGCGAATTTAATAATTTTAATCGTTTTAGATGTTAAAATTAAATCTTGTTAGGATAGCATAAAAAGTGTTTGTTTACCGTTTTGTTTAAAGCATCAATATTGAATTGATCTGATGCTGAAGTAATGTCAATTACGTCTCCATTTTTCATTAAAATATTGATGTTAGATTTGTCAATATTGTAAGTGTTATTACTAACTTTATCAGTAAAAATAAAGTAATTTACTTCTTCTGATGAAATATTATTTTTTTTAAGAAGTTCCATTTCTTTTTCTTTTATTTCGGACTCAATAAAGGAGTTTTTTTGAACTTTAATTTTAAGAATATTTCTATTTAGAATCATCTCAGATAAATTTGAAAGCACAAAATCCTCCTCTTTTTTCCAATATTTTAAACAAATAAAAATGTCGTTATCATCAAGTTCAGCAAAATTCTCAAGAAGATTATTATCATTTTCAAAATCAGAGATACTAAAATTGCTTTTTAAGAATAATGAAAGTGTCGGAGTTGCAAAAATATCATGATTATTCATCATTAAATATTTAGCTCTTTTAAGTACTTTAATTAACATATTTTCAGCTGCAACAACAGTTTTGTGCAAATAAACCTGCCAATACATTAGCCTTCTTGCAATCAAGAATTTTTCAATAGAATAGATTCCTTTTTCCTCGACTACAAGTTTATCATCAACAACATCAAGCATATTAATGATTCGTTCTGTCCCGATATTTCCTTCAGTAACTCCAGAAAAGAAACTATCTCTTTTCAAGTAGTCAAGCCTATCCATATCCAATTGAGAAGAAACTAGCTGGTGTAAGAATTTCTTTGGATGTTTATTATTAAAAATTTCAATAGCTAAAGATAATTTTCCATTAAATTGTTCGTTTAACTTGTGCATGAAAAGAGAAGAAAGGTGCTCGTGTGAGACATTAGAGACAATTGAATTTTCAAGCGCATGAGAGAATGGTCCGTGACCGATATCATGCAAAAGAATAGCAATTTTTAGCGCTTCTGATTCTTCATTGGTAATAACATGTCCCTTTTGTTTAATCTGAATTATGGCTTTGCTCATTAAATGCAAACAGCCAATTGCATGATGAAAACGAGTGTGATGAGCTCCAGGATAAACAAGATAAGATAGTCCTAATTGAGATATTTTTCGTAATCTTTGGAAAAAAGGATGGTCAATTAGATCTGTAATTATCCCATTTTCTAGAGTTACAAATCCGTAAATAGGGTCATTAATTATTTTATCTTTTTTTTTGGAAAGCATATAGGCAAATAACGGATTTTTTTTAATTTTTGTAAAACTTAAAGCAATAAAATATGATAAAGATACTTTGGGCAGATGATGAGATAGATTTATTAAAACCTCATATTATTTATTTGGAAGGAAAAGGCTATGATTTGACACCTGCTAAAAGTGGAGATGAGGCTTTAGATATACTAGAAGTGAAGAAATTTGATCTTATCTTTTTAGATGAAAATATGCCAGGACTTTCAGGATTAGAAACACTAACTATTCTTAAAGAAAAATACCCAAATACTCCTGTAATTATGATTACAAAAAGTGAGGAAGAAAGTATAATGGAAGAGGCAATTGGCTCAAAAATTGCTGATTATTTAATTAAACCAGTAAAACCTAGTCAGATTTTATTAGCAATAAAAAAGAATATTGATACTAATAGATTGGTAGAAGAAAAGACTACTTCCAATTATCAGCAAGAATTTAGAAATATTAGTATGAAATTAGCTTCTTCAATGAATAAAGAGGAGTGGTATGAAATATTTAAAAAATTGACTTATTGGGAACTAGAGCTGGAAAAATCGGGAGATGAGAGTGTTGAACAAATTCTTGTAATGCAAAAAACAGAAGCCAATTCTCAGTTTTTCAGATTTATTAAAAACAATTATCAAGATTGGATAAAAGGAGAGGATGCGCCTTTAATGTCTCATAATATTATCAGAAAAAAAGTTGTGCCTCATATGAGTGAAGCTAAGCCAACTTACATGATAGTAATTGATAATTTAAGATACGATCAATGGAAAATTATTGAACCTTCAATCTTAAAAGATTTTGAAGTTATAAAAGATGAGATGTATACTAGTATTTTACCTACTGCAACTCAATATGCTCGTAATGCTATATTTTGTGGAATGTTACCATCTGAAATTCAGAAAAGGTTTCCTGATATGTGGAAGAATGATGAAGATGAAGGTGGGAAAAATATGTTTGAAGAGGAATTTCTTTTAGATAATTTGCAGAGACTAGGAAAGGGAGCGTCAAAAGCATCTTATACAAAAATAACAAATCTTGATTTTGGAAGAAGAGTAGTGAATAAAATTCCAAATATGAGAACTAATTCATTGAATGTGATAGTTTATAATTTTGTGGATATGTTATCTCATGCTCGTACCGACATGAAGGTGATAAAAGAATTAGCTGATGATGATGCTGCTTATCGTTCTTTAACCGCTTCATGGTTTGATCATTCTCCATTAAAAGATATTTTAAAACAGATTGCCAAGCAGCAAGAAGCAAATTTAATTATCACTACTGATCATGGGACAATAAATGTAAATAAACCTTCCAAAGTTATTGGAGATAGAAATGTAAATGCTAATTTAAGGTACAAGCAAGGAAGAAATTTGAATTATAAGAAATCTGATGTTTTTGAGATGGAAAAACCATCGGATTTTTATTTGCCAATCCAAAATGTGAGTAGTAAATATATTTTTGCAAAAGAGGATATGTATTTTGTATATCAAAACAATTACAATCAATTTGTTAAGTTTTATAAAAACACTTACCAGCATGGTGGAGTTTCAATGGAAGAGATGATAATTCCCATAATTACTTTAAAAACTAAATTATGAGTTTTACACTTATTGTTGATGATTTAGAACAACTTCCTAAAATTGTAAAAGAATTTCTGAAACGAACTTCACTTCATAAGAAGTTCGTTTTTTATGCTGAAATGGGAGTAGGAAAAACAACTCTAATAAAAGAACTATCTTTGCAGTTAGGAGTGAATGATGTTGTAAGTAGTCCTACTTTTTCAATTGTTAATGAATATCTAACAAAAGAAAATTGTAAAATATATCATTTTGATTTTTACAGATTAGAAGATGAGCAAGAGGCATTTGATATGGGATATGAAGAATATTTTTTTAGTGATTCTTATTGTTTTATTGAATGGCCTGAGAAAATCCCTAACTTGATAGAAGATGATATGATAGTTGTAAAGATGCATCTTGATGGAAATAAGAGAGTGATTAATGTATTAATTTAGTTATGGCAAAAGAAAAAATATTCAGTTCGTTTGGTTTGATGCCAAAAGAAGAAATGCTAGAAGTTAAACCAAACTTTAAGCAACTTCAAATTGGTATTCCTAAGGAATCATCATTTCAGGAAAACCGAGTAAGTTTAACTCCTGATTCTGTTGGTTTATTAGTGGCTAACGGACACAGTGTAATTATTGAACAAGGAGCTGGAGAAGCAGCAAATTTTTCTGATAAACAATATGCTGATAAAGGAGCAGAAATTGCTTTCTCCAAAGATGATGTTTTTAAGGCAATGTTTATTCTTAAAATTGAACCTCCTACAAAATCAGAATTAGAACTGATGCACAAAGGACAGGAATTAATTTCTGCAGTTCAAATGAGCACGCAATCAGCAGAATATTTTAAAACCCTAAATAAAAAAAATATTACAGCTTTTGGTTTTGAGTTTATTAAAGATAATCAAGATAAATTGCCTATTGTAAGGAGTATGAGTGAAATTGCTGGTAGCACTTCATTATTAATTGCCGGTGAGTATTTATCTAATGTAAATAATGGAAAAGGATTGATGCTTGGAGGGATTTCAGGGATAATGCCAACAAATGTTCTAGTAGTAGGTGCAGGAACTGTTGGAGAATATGCTTGTAGAACCGCTATGGGACTAGGTTCATCAGTTATAGTTTTTGATAATTCAGTTTCAAAATTAAGAAGGTTGCAAAACAATATCAATCAGAGAGTGAGTACATCTTCAATCCAGCCAAAGGCTTTAATGAAAGCTTTGAGAAGAGCAGATGTTGTAATATCAGCATTGCGAATTGGAGATGGAAGAGTGCCTTGTATTGTAAGTGAAGAAATGGTTCAGCAGATGAAAAAAGGAGCTGTTGTAATTGATGTAAGTATTGATCAAGGAGGTAGTTTTGAAACTTCTGAGGTTACTACTCATAAGAAACCTACTTTTATAAAGCATGATGTTGTTCATTATTGTGTTCCAAATATTGCATCAAGAGTTTCTCGTACAGCATCAATGGCAATTAGTAATATTTTAACTCCTATTTTACTTAGAATATCAGAAGAAGGTGGAGTAGAAAATACGATAAGAAAACATGAATTTTTGCGTAAAGGTATTTATGCTTACAAAGGAAGTAACACGAATGAAGTTTTAAGTAGGAATTTTAAAATTCCGTTTAAGGATCTAGAACTAATAATGGCAACAAGATAATACTATGAAAAGAAGACTTTTATTTTTTGGATTTGGAGCATTAATCAGTATTTTCTTCCTTTCAATGGGGCCAGAAAACAGATTAAAAGATACCTTTTATGCATACATGGATTACTTTGATATGGATAAGAGAGTAATTACACATCTTTATCCTAATACTACTGATACTAATGGAAATGTAATTGCAATAGCAACTGATTTCACTACTCAGGCTGAGTGTCAATTAGTGTATTATAATATGACAAAAGAAGATGTACTTACTGTATTAGAAGATGGAGAGGTGAATTTTGATTTATCAGATGAAGATGGAGAGCCTTGCCAATATTATGTAATTGAAAACTCAGTAGAAGGATTTGATTTAGCAGTTACTTTTGAGCTTTGTTATTATGATGATAAAAGCGTAAAAGTGATGAGTTTTAAAGCTAATAATGAAGAGGAAGTTTGTAATTTTTAAGCGTTTCTCCTCCTTTTTTTCTCTTCAATGATATTTGTGAGTTCACGCCCCATTTGCCCTGCAATAGAAGTATTTTCTTCTGCTCGTCTTATTAGATAAGAAAGGACATCTTTTACTGGCCCGTAAGGAACATATTTTACTACATTAAACCCTTCTTTAGCAGCATTATATGAGATATGATCACTCATTCCTAATAGTTGAGAGAAATACACTCTTTTATCATCTTTTGAGATGTTGTGTTTGTTAAGTAGTTCCACCAAAAGAGCTGAACTTTCTTCATTATGTGTTCCTGCACAAACTGACACAAAATCAATATTTTCAATGCAAAGCGTAAGGGCTTTGTTGTAATCAATATCAGTATTTTCTTTAATAGTATGTACTGGGCAATTATATCCTTTTTCTTTTGCTCTTTCAATTTCTTGTTCATGGTAAGCACCCCTTACAAGCTTTAGTCCTACAAAGAATTTTTCTTCTGCTGCTAGTTTGAAGAGCATTTCTAAATGATCAACTCTATCATTTCTGTAAAGCTGTAAAGTATTATAAATCCAAGCTTCATTTTTATTGAATTTTTGCATCATTTTTATTGCAATATCATCTATTGCACCTTGTATCCAACTTTCTTCAGCATCAATAAATAAAGGTACTTTATTGTCGCTTGCAGTTTGGCAGATATTTTCAATTCTCCCTTCAAAGTTAGTTTTTTCAATTTCTTCTTCTTTTGTAAGATTAGAGTTGTTGCTAATTTTTTCTAAGAGAGCAAAACGAGCTAAACCTGTAGGTTTAAAAACTGAAAAAGGTATTGAACTTTCTGATTTTGCTTTTTGTATTGAAGCAATAGTCTCATTCATTGCAAGGTTAAAGTCTTCTTCATTTTCTTTTCCCTCAGCAGAAAAATCAAGAATAGTACCAATGTTTGATTCCCAAAGTTTATCTATTGTTGCTTGACTATTTTCTATAGTTGTCCCACCACAAAAATGCTTGTAAACAGTTGCTTTTATTGCCCAACTAATTGGTAAATGCAACCACATAGCTACTTTTATAAATGCAGTAAGTGTATTAGAAATAATTGGGTTGCTAATTGTTTTAAATAGGAGGTAGGCTCTACTTAAATCCTTATCAGATTTATCAGCAAAAGCAACTTTTATATTTTCGAAATTTATCATCAGTAAAGTTTTAACAAAAATATAGTTTTAAAAAAAAGACTATATGTTTTAAAGCAATTTTGTTATTTGATTTTTCTACTTATCATTAAGCCATCTCTTACAGGTAAAAGTACATTTTCTACTCTAGGTTCAGCTAAAGTTTTTTTGTTGTACTCATCTAAAGCTAAAGTTTCTGTATCCATTTTTTCATTGGTTACTTTTCCGCTCCAAAGCACATTGTCAGCAATAATATAACCACCAATATCTATTTTATCAATTAGCAAATCAAAATAAGCAGAGTAATTTTCTTTATCAGCATCAATAAACGCCAGTTGGAAATTACATTCAAAAGTTGGGATGATGTTTAAAGCATTTCCAATGTGTTGTTTGATGTTATTTGAATAGTCAGAACGCTTAAAGTATCGATCTGCAACTGAAGTATTTTCTTTATTTATATCTAGTGTATGAAGAGTTCCATTACTTTGTAATCCTTCAGCCATACAAAGCGCACTATAACCTGTGTAAGTGCCAATTTCAATAATGTTAGTTGGGTTAATCATTTTGCTGAACATGGATAAAGCTCTCCCTTGCAAATGTCCAGAAAGCATTCTGGGTATCATTACATTTGCCCAAGTTTCTCTATTTAGTTCAGCTAGTAGTTTTGGTTCTTGTTCAGTATGGCTTACTGAATAGTTTTCAATATTTTCTGGTAAGAATTCCATAATTGTGGTATAAAAAAAGCCACACGATTGTGTGGCTTTTATAATGTTAATATTTAATTATTCTTTTGAAGAATTATCTTCCTTAGGTGGAGGAGGAACACAACAAGGTTTTACGCAATCAGCACCACAATTTTTCACCTTTTTCGAACAACTTTTTTTACAACTTTTCTTAGATTTTTTACTACATGAAGATTTCTTGCCAGAGTAATCATTAGTTGTTCCGTAATCAAAGTCACCTTTTTCTGATTTAGAGCATTTAGCTTTACTTTTTGAGCAAGCAGCTTTTTCTGATTTAGAACAAGATTTCTTCTCCTGACCTTTACAACAAGTACCGTTTTTCTTATTTTCACAAGTTGCATCACAAACTTTCCCTGATTTAGCACAAGTTTTTATTTCTTCTGTTACTACTACTGTTTCAGTAGTTGCGTCAGATTGAGCGTTTACATTAGCGATTCCAATAAAGAATACAGCTAAAAGTAAGATTGATATTTTTTTCATTTTTTTCATTTTTAATTTATTTTAGGCAAATATAGTAAAATAGTTGAAAGATATTCTTTTCATTAGTAATTAGTAATTAGCAATTACACTTTGCCCTCCAATTACTTTTTCTTCTAGTTGTGCATTTATCTTTGTGCCAATTGGGAAAAACAAATCTACTCTAGATCCAAATTTAATAAATCCGAATTCATCAGCTACATTAGCTCTGTCATTTTCTTTTGAGTAAGTCATAATCCTACGAGCAACTGCACCTGCAATTTGTCTGAAAAGAATAGAGATTTTATCATTCTCAACCACTATAGTACTTCTTTCATTGTCTGTTGATGCTTTAGGATGCCAAGCGACTAAAAACTTACCAGGATGATATTTCGTGTATTTTACATTTCCACTAATAGGATAAACTTGGTTGTGTACATTAAGTGGAGACATAAAGATACTTACTTGTATTCTTTTGTCTTTGTAATATTCTTGTTCGATTGTTTCTTCAATTACAACTACTTTTCCATCACATGGGGCATAAACTACTCCTTCTTTTCTTTCAAATTCACGCTTAGGAATACGGAAGAAGTTTAAAGTCATAATGAATAGGAAGCCAGTAACTATAGAAGTAAAACAGGCTATATATTTGCTTGCATAAGTGTAAGCTAAATAGTTGAATAAACTAAAAACTAAAATTTCAAGTATTAGGGTTACGGTTCCTTCTTTGTGTAATTTCATATTAAATGATATGTAAGTAAATGTATAATACTGGGATGGTAATCATAAAAGCATCCATTCTGTCGAGCATTCCTCCATGTCCCGGAATAAAACCCCCAGAATCTTTTACGCCTGCTTGTCTTTTGTAATGTGATTCTATAAAATCTCCAAGAGTAGCAGTGAACGGTAGAAATAAGCTAATGACTATTGCGTGATTAAGTTCTATGCTTGGTAAATAGCTTACCGTAAGATAAGCAGAGATTATTGTAAATATAAACCCTCCCACAAAGCCCTCCCATGATTTTTTTGGGGAAACTGAAGGCATGATTTTTGTTTTTCCAAATCTCACACCAAATAGATAAGCAAAGGTGTCAAATGTCCAAGTGAGAACAAACATGAAAAGGATATGTGATGGATCAAAAGGGGAGTTGGGATAGTCATGATCCGTAATTCCAAATAACTGAATTATAAAGAATGGAATAAGTACATAAAGGAAAGCAAGAACCTTAGTTTTTCCTTTTCTGAGTTTCCACATTTCATAGATAGAAACAATTCCTAAAACAGCAAAAAGCAAACTAAAAGTAGCTTCAGAATAGGAAGTGCCTAACCACATAATAGCGACATAAACTACACCTGATAAAGCTCTTTTAAGCGTTTCGTTCATCTTCTATTTCTTTAAGTATAGCAGTTGCATTCTCTTCTTGGTTTTCAGGAACAAACAATTCAATTGCACCAAACATATTATATGATGAATCTTGCTTATTTAGTAGTACAACATTAATATTGTTTTCTTCTAACATTTGTTTTGTTATTTCAGCTTTATTAGGATTGTTAGTGCTAAGAATTTTTATCATTTTATTCTTCTTTAACCTCAGTTGTATTCTCTTTCTTTTCTGCTACAACTTCCTTTTTAGCTTGTTTTTCAGATTCAGCTTTTTCACCATCTAACTTTATAAGCTGTTCTTCCTCATATGACTTCCATTTTCTAGCTCCAAATATAGTTTCTAAATCAGCTTTAAAGATTACTTCCTTTTCTAATAATTCAGCACCAAGTTTTTCAACTTTATCTTTATTGCTAGTTAGCACTTCTTTAGCTCTAGTATATTCCTCTTCTAATATTCTACTTACTTCTTTGTCAATTAGCTGAGCTCTTTCCTCAGAATATGGTTTAGTAAATCCAGATTGTTGCCCTGAAGAATCGTAATAAGAGATATTTCCTACTTCCTTGCTTAAGCCATACATACTTACCATAGCGTAAGCCATTTTTGTTGCTTTTTCAAGGTCAGATAAAGCACCAGTTGAAATTCTACCAAAGAAAACTTCTTCAGCAGCTCTCCCTCCCATAGCAGCACAAATTTCATCAAGCATTTGTTCGGTAGTTGTTAATTGTCTTTCTTCTGGTAAGTACCAGGCAGCTCCTAATGATTTTCCTCTAGGAACAATAGTTACTTTTACTAGGGGAGAAGCGTACTCTAACATCCAACTTACTGTTGCATGTCCTGCCTCATGGTAAGCAATCGTTTTCTTCTCGTTAGGAGAAATAATTTTTGATTTCTTTTCCAACCCTCCAATGATTCTATCAACTGCATCTAAGAAATCTTGTTTCTCCACTTTTTTCTTTGATTTTCTTGCAGCAATAAGTGCTGCTTCATTACAAACATTAGCAATATCTGCACCACTAAATCCTGGTGTTTGTCTTGCTAAGAAATTAATATCCATACTCTCCGAGAGTTTGATAGGTTTTAAGTGAACTTCAAAAATTGCTTTACGCTCTAATAAATCAGGTAAATCAACAAATATTTGTCTATCAAACCTTCCAGCTCTTGTAAGTGCTTTATCAAGTACATCAGCTCTATTTGTAGCAGCCATTACAATTACTCCAGAGTTAGTTCCAAATCCATCCATTTCAGTAAGTAGCTGATTAAGAGTATTTTCTCTCTCGTCATTACTACCAGTCATAGCATTTTTACCTCTAGCTCTACCAATTGCATCAATCTCATCAATAAAGATAATAGCAGGGGATTTTTCTTTAGCTTGCTTGAATAAATCACGAACACGGCTTGCTCCAACACCTACAAACATTTCTACAAAGTCAGAACCAGATAAGGAGAAGAAAGGAACTTTAGCTTCACCAGCAACAGCTTTGGCAAGTAAAGTTTTTCCTGTTCCTGGAGGGCCTATTAATAATGCTCCTTTAGGTATTTTACCTCCAAGTTTGGTGTATTTTTCAGGTGATTTTAAAAAGTCAACTATTTCAGTGATTTCTTCTTTTGCACCTTCTAAACCTGCAACATCTTTAAATGAAACTTTAATATCTGCTTTATCAACTAATTTCCCTTTTGTTTTTCCAATGTTGAAGATTTGGCCACCACCTCCACCAGCACCTCCACCCATTCTTTTCATAATAAAAAGCCAAATGAAAATAAAGAAAGCTAAAGGTAAAATCCAGCCTAAAATATCTCCAAATACATCTTTTCTGGTTTCATAAAATGGCGATATCTTCTCTTCATTATCAAATTCACTTTGTGCTTCTTTTAGGTTGTTGCTAAAGGTTTCAACTGATCCTATTTCAAAATAGTAGTGAGGTCCTAGATTTAGCGCATCAGCAAATGTTCTTTTGCTTACTTCTTTAAATTGTTCTTCATATAGAAATTCCTTTTTAATATGAATATAGGCCTTTTCTTTATTTACAATTACAACTTTTTCAACCTTTTGGTTTTGTAGCATGTTCTGATTGAATTCTTGCCAATTTGTTGGTTTGGTAACTTCAGTTCCCATAAAGTTCAAGCCAATAAAAAACACAAAGATTAAGGCATAAATCCAATATATTTTGAATTTAAACCCTTTTAATCCTCCTGGTAAATTTGTTTTCTTTTTATCACTCATAGTTTATTCTTCCTCTTTATAATTTTTAAACTTGGCATCTCCCCAAAAATCCTCAATGTTGTAAAATGCTCTTGTTTTTTCCTGAAAAACATGCACAATAATATCAGAGTAATCCATTAAAACCCATTCGCCAACATTATTGCCTTCAATATGAAATGGTTTTTCACCTAAATCTCTTGAAATCGTTTTTTTTATATTACTTTCAATAGAATTTACATGCGTGTTAGATGTGCCTGTGCAAATTACAAAATATTTGCAGATAGCTGAATCAATTTTTCTTAAATCTAAGGAGATAATCTCTTTTCCTTTAACATCCTGAATTGCGTTAATTATGTTCTCTAACAGAATATTTGTTGCATCAATTTTTTTAGCCATATATATTTTTAAATTTGCGATTGCAAAAATACATTTTTTAAACTAATAAATTCTGATTAATTTTTACTCATTTGTTTACTGATAATAACATAATCTTAAAGCAGGCAGGTTCAACAAATTCTTATGCTTTGGAGCTTAAGAGTACAGCTGTTTTTAAAGAGGGATTGGTTGTTACTGCTGATTTTCAAACTGGAGGTAAGGGACAAAGAGGGAAAGAATGGGAGAGTAATAGAGGTGAAAACTTATTGTTATCAGCAGTAATTGAGTCAAATATTTCTATTGATAATCAGTTTGATTTAAACATTTTATCTTCTTTATCGGTAATGGATTGTTTAAAAAGTTATGATATAGATTCTCAAATAAAATGGCCAAATGATATTTTGGTTAACAAATGTAAAATTGCTGGAATTCTGATTCAAAATTTAATTTCTAAAAACAGAATAACCCATACTGTAATTGGAATTGGGTTAAATATAAATCAGATTGAGTTTACTAAGTTTTACCCTTCAGCTACATCAGTTCAAAAGGAATTAGGTGCAACAATAAACATTTCAGATGTTAAATATAGTTTGCTTAATGCACTGCAACTTAGATTGGAAAATTACAGATTAAATTCTGATTTAAAGGAGGAGTATCTATCAAATTTATTTCAGAAAGATAAAGTTGCAACTTTTGAAAGTAATAATCAAAAATTTATGGGAATTATAAGACGAGTAACTAAAAGTGGTTTGTTGCAAATTGAAACTGAAAACTCCTTAAAAGAATTTAATTTACAAGAAGTTAAAATGCTGTTTTAGAAATTCTGCATTTTACTTGCTAAAACATCTAAAAACTGAGTAAGTGGTTTTTCAACCATCATTTTCATCATCATATTCAGTTCAGCATTAATTTCTAATCTTGCTTGGCATTGCTCTCCTTTTTCAGTAATAAAGCAATCTAATGAAAATGGAACTTGACTGTCCTTTGCAGTTAATGATATTTTAGAATGCTCAATTTTTTCTCCAATTTCTAAATATAATTTTGGCATTCCTTTCATTTTAAAAGAACAAGTAGTAGCTGTGCTTTCAAAATCTTCAATTTGTGAAGGCATTATTTCTTTTAAATTGTTTAAGTCTCCAATTTTTGTAAAGAAATCCTCAGCAGTTCTGTTTACTATTACCTCAGGTGATTTGAATGTAGCCATAATTTATTTTTTCCAGATTGCGGGGTTATCTCTCCACTCATTAAGTACAGATAAATCAGATTCTTCAACATATTGTTGCTCTTTTGCTATTGGCAATAAAGTGCTGTAATCGCATAATGACACATATTCGCATTCTGCTTTTTTAAAGTTTTCAGCTGCAGCATCAAATCCATAAGTAAATATGGAAACCATACCTTTGACATTCATTCCAGCATCTTTTAAAACTTGAGCAGAATCAAGACTACTTTTACCGCTACTAATTAAATCTTCAACAAGTATTACTGATTGTCCTTCTTCAAAATAACCTTCAATTTGATTTTTTTTTCCGTGATCTTTTGCTTTTGACCTTACATATATAAACGGTAATCCTAACTCCTCAGCAACTAATGCTCCATGAGGAATTCCAGCAGTAGCAACACCAGCTATTACATTCGCTCCTTTGTAATGGTTTTTCACAATTGCAGCTAACCCTTGCTTAATATTTGTTCTAATCTCAGGGTAAGAAAGCGTTTTTCTGTTATCACAATAGATTGGAGAATTCCAACCTGCAGCCCATTTAAAAGGATTGTTGGGTTGTAAAATAATTGCGTTTATTTGCAGTAATGATTTTGCTACTTGTTTGGCAATGTCAATATCGTATATCATAATGCAAAAATATAAAGTTTACATCAATAACGAGCCTAAAATTATCACAGATAATTGGGAATCTTTTAAAGCTGATTATATCCTAATTGAAGCGGCAGGTGGATTGGTATATAATAGTAAAAATCAACTTCTTATGATTTTTAGAAATGATAAATGGGATTTGCCAAAAGGAAAATTGGAGGTTGGTGAAAATATAAATGAATGCGCAATTCGTGAAGTTGAGGAGGAATGTGGAGTTGATAATTTAGTAATTGTTAAACCCTTAAAAGACACTTATCATACATATGAAATGAATGGAGTTACGATACTTAAAAGAACTTATTGGTTTAAAATGAAAACTAATTTCACTGCTGATTTAATTCCTCAAATAGAAGAAGGAATTACAAAAGTAGAATGGGTAAGTAAAGAAGGTATTTCAACAAGATTAGAAAATTCTTATGGAAATATTAATGAGCTTTTTGCTGATGAATAATTTAAAATATTTCATAAAATTATTTGTTTTTTGGTTGTTTTACTTTTTTGTAAATCGCTTGTTTTTTATTGCTAATTATTTAGAGGAATTCTCTAAAATTTCTTCAAATGAATTACTACAGATTTTCCCAAATTCATTTGGATTAGATATTTCGTTTATTGGATACTTATCAGTAGTAATTGTTTTGTTTTTATTTCTTAATTCCTTAGCGTTAAGCAAAAGGATCAATACTTTTATTAGTGGTATCATTTATTGGATAAATGCTTTCTTTATAGTGGTTTCTGCTCTGATAATAGGTGGAGAAATCTCGCTTTATGCTGAGTGGGGAACGAAACTTAATTTTACTGCCTTGAGTCATTTTGCAAATCCATCAGAAGTTTTTGCAACTGGATCTATTGCAAACTACATTACAATGCTTATTGCACTCTTAATTGCAGTGGTTTTTGTTAAAATTTATTCTGTTTATGTGCATCAGTATTTTATTGCAACAAAATATAATGTAAAGCAGTTTGCGTACAAATTAGTAAAACTACCATTGGTTTTAGGCGTTTTACTTTTAATTGTAAGGGGAGGCTGGCAAGAAATACCAATAAATTTGAGTGATGCTTATTTTTCCAACACTATAATAGTAAATGATCTGGCTGTAAATCCGAATTGGAATTTATTGCAGAACATTCTTAAGAATAAAAGCAATTTTAAAGGAAATCCTTATAAAAAACACCCTCAAGAAAAAGTAGATCAATTTATGAATAGCTTAAAAAATGAAAGCGATTCTACTACTTATGTTTTAAGTACTAAAACACCAAATATTGTTTTTATCCTTCTTGAAAGTTGGTCAGCCGATAATGTTGAAAGTTTAGGTGGACTTAAAGGAATTACTCCTAACTTTAAAGCACTTGAAAAAGAGGGTTTACTGTTTTCTAACTTTTATTCTAATGGTTGGACTTCTGACCAAGGAATGAGTTCTATTTTTTCTTCTTTTCCAGTATTGCCGCATGCATATATTATTAATCAAACAGATAAAGCTAGAAAGTTACCGTCATTGAATAAATCCTTAACTGATTATTATTCATCTTATTTTTTTGGAGGACAACTAACCTATGGGAATATTAAAGGGTATTTACTTTCCCAAGGATTTGATAAAGTAAAAGATGGTGCTGATTTTAAGCATTTGCCATCAGGTAGTTTGGGGGTGCATGATGAGTATATGTTTACTCAATTTAAAGAAGAATTGAATGATTTACCTCAGCCATTTATGAGTACACTTTTCACAATTAGCTCTCATTCTCCTTATGATTTTCCTGCTGAGCATAAACTATCTTTCAATAGTAAACAGGATGAATATGTAAATTCAGTTGCTTATACCGATAAATGTTTGGGTGATTTTATGGAAAGTGTTAAAAATGAGGATTGGTATGCCAATACCTTATTTGTAATTGTTGCCGATCATAGCCATAATTCTCCTATCAAAAGAAGATTTGCACAAAAAGAAAGATTTAAAATTCCTATGCTTTGGTATGGTGAAGTTTTAGATGCAAATTATCAAGGAAATGAGTGGAGTTCTTTATCTTCTCATCTTGATATTGCTCCTACTATTTTGAATCAGATGGATATTAATGTTGATAATGATTATTTTGGTGGAGATATCTTAGGTAATAATTCTGGATTTATTTTTTACTGTTTTGGTAGTGGTTATGGTATGATTAAAGAAGATGGCAATTCTGCTTTTTCTATAAAATATAATAAGTTTATTGAAAGTAATTTTAATGATAGTAGTATTGTATCTGAAGCTGAGATGTTCTTACAATATTCATTTGATGAATATTTAAAATATTAAGTCGTTTTTAATAAACAAGATTATACTTCTATAGTCCATAGCAATATAGATCCGATTACTAATATTATTAATAATTCTAACCTATTTCTCCAGAAAAATTGAACCAAATGGAAACTCCATAGGGTTCGCAAAAAAATTATACTAGATCCTTGCAATTTATCAGAAGCTTCAGGAGTAATAATTGTATCTAATTTAGTTTGACAAAAATAATCTAGACCTTCCATCTGCATATTACTTTTCTCTCCATATCTATCTCCTAGAAACCTTCTCTCAACATAAGTAAATGGAATAACTTTTTCAGCTAACCCCATCTTAGAAAGTTCATGAGAACCACAAGAAGCAAAATCTCTGAAGTTATCAAACTGATCTTTGCAGATTACTTGAATACAAGACTCTGGGAAGCAGTATTTATTAGCCCATAAGCCTGTCCAGCCGGTTTTTAAACTATTTATATAATCAAACATCCTATTAGAAATTAAAAATGCGTCAGCCTCAATATGCACGATTTTTTCGTAATTATATTTTTCAGCTATTTCTAGTGAAGCACAGAAGCTTCTCCACCAACCCTCATTATTTGCAGAGTTATGAGACCAGTTCAATCCTTTTCTATTATTAAATGAATATAAATTAATTTTATTTGTTTCTTGAAAGTTGCCTAATTGACCCTCTTTTATAATATGCACCACATCATCTGTCATCACTTCTAAATCAGAACTGTCATCAATTAAATACATGTTCTTGTCATTCGTAAATGGATGATGATTATAATAATCAATCCATTTTTGGTACCTTTTTAGATACAATTCTTCCTTATCAAAGTAGGATGTGCAAAAGATAAGTGTCTTCATTAGTTATGTAATATTAAAATAATATAGGGCAAAGGTAACTAAAAAGCAGATTCTTATCTAAGAATTAGCTTACTCCTTATAACCCTGAATAATACCACCAGTAATTTTAAGTAGCGCAATTTTGCTTTCCATTAAATTATAAGCAGCTTGCTGTGCATTAATACCAGAAGTAATAAAAGCGATTTCAATATCCCTCAGCATAAATGAATTGATAACTCCTCTGTTCTGTTTGTCGGTAGCTAGTGCGTAATTAGTTTCAGCAATTTCAAAAGCTTTTTGGTTTAAACTAAAAGCTGATATTCTACTGTTGTATTTGTTATTTATCAAAGATAATTGATGTAATACTTCTCTTTTAACTTTTTCGTATTGTAAATCGTTTATTTCCTTTTGTACTTTTACCTTTCTTAAGGTGCTGTATAGTTTTCCTCCATCAAATAATCGAAAATTAACTGAGAAATTTGCAAAATAATTTAAACTTTCTCCAGTGTTGTCCATACTATTACTAAGTTCTCCAATATCATAAGTACTCTCGTTATAAGCAGCTCCTGAGTTTACTGTAATTAAAGGGTAAAATACTGCTTTTGATATGCGAATATCTTGCTTTGCTAGTTGTATGTTGTAATACTGATTTTTGATGTTTGTATTATCAGCAAGTGTGCTAGCTTTTAAGTTCTCATATGAGAATAATTGTATTTCAGTATCAATCTCATCAGTAAAGTCCCAAGTTGTTTCAATTTCTTTTCCTAGAGTAAGATTAAGATTTTTGATTGCATTATTATAGTTAAGTTCTTGCATTATAAGATTTGAACTATCTGTAAGCATAGCATTTTCAATTTGTAATAAATCAATTTTACTACTTACTCCAATATCATATTTTGTTTGCTGATATTCCAAACGATTATTTGCCAATCGCACAACTTTTTGTAATAATTCTAATCTTTCCTTTTGTAGTACACAGTTGTAGTATTGCAGGATGATTCCTTGTATGGTATTTTCAATAGTTAGTGTTGCATTATTACTGCTTATTTCTTCCAAATTTCTGAGCTTGGATTTGTTTGCTCTAATTGCAAATCCATTAAAGAGCGTCCAGCTAACATTTGTGTTACCGTTTATTGAAGTGGAGCGTAATTTATAAGGCATAAATGAAGTGGGGTTATTTGTTTGATCAGATAAACCTTCTTCTTTTTTTGCTGATAAATTAATAGTTGGCAAAGCTCCAGCATTAGCCCAGTTGTTATTTATCTCACTAATTCTTTTGTTTTTACTGCTTAGTTGGATGTCGTAATTTTCTTGCATTCCAATTTTAATAGCATCCATTAAGCTTAGCTCAGTTTGAGCAAATAGTAAGTTTGGGAATAATATTAATATGATGTACTTTTTCATTAGTATTCTCTTTCGTTTAGTCTTTTTTGTAATTTGGTGTAAGGCTCTACATCCATTTTAGTTGGAGGAGTATCTCCACCAATCCATAGCCACCATCTAGCTCGCCTCATATCATTAAAATAAAGTATTAATGAAGGGAAATAGAGTAGTAGTAGGATGGTTCCAAAGAGCACACCAAATGCTACTGATATTGCCATTGGAATTAAGAATTGTGCTTGGAAACTTTTTTCTAATATTAATGGGAATAGTCCTACAAAAGTTGTAATTGTTGTAAGTATAATTGCACGAAACCTTGATGTGCCTGCACTTATTACGGCATCATTCATATTCATTCCTTCAGCAATGTTTCTATTGTATCTGTCAAGCATTACAACAGCATCATTAACAAGTATTCCAATAAGTGCAATTACACCCCATACACTCATAATAGAGAATGGTTTTCCAATAATTCCATGCCCTAAAATTGCTGAGAAAATACCGATTGGAACTACCATTAGAATTAATCTTGCTTGGTAGAATGATTTAAAATTTAGGGCAATCGTAAGTACAATTAATATGATACTAATAAGGAATGCAATTATTAGTCTTTTGCCACTATCAGCTGCTTCTTCAGCTTGTCCCATTACTTTGTAACTAACTTTAGGAAATTTATTTCTCATAAGCCCCAAATATTCCCTTTCAATTTCAGCATTTACATCTCCAGAAAATTCAGCATTATAAAGGTTAGCATCAACTCTTATTTCTTTCGCTCCGTTAATGTGATTTATTTTTATTCTACCTCTTTTGTACTCATAATTAGCAATAGATTCTAGTGGGTACATTTCACCACCCATAGTTTTGATTTTTACTTTATTCAAATCTTCTATGTTATTCCTGTCGCTTTCAGGGTATCTTAACCAGATTTTAACTTCATCTCTACCTACAATAAGTCTCTGTACTTCTTCCCCAAAAAAACCTTGTCTTATCTGCTGCATCACTGTAGCTTCATTTAGGCCAAGAGCATAAGCTTTTTCTTTTAGTTTGATGTGAATTTCACGGTTTCCAACCCCACCATTATCCATCACCTCTTTTACCATGTTTATTGAACTTATCCTCTCTTTAAGCCAATTTACAGCATTCTTTAACTCATCATCATCTTCTGATTGTAAAGAGATAGAAACTGCTTTACCAAACTGCTGAAAACCACCCACAGAAATTTTCTCCATTACTGCCAATGAATCAGGGTGTATTCTTCTTTGAATCTCGTTAGAAATATCAATAGTTGATATAAGTTCATTTTCCTCAATTGCAAGCCTTAAACTTCCAACATGTGAACCAGATACCCCTAAATTTTCAGTAAAACCAACAGTTAAGGAAACATCAGTAAATAGAGTATCATTATATTCTTTAATTAATTCTTGATGATAAACTTGAATAATACCATCAATATACCAAAGGAATTTTTCTGTTCTAAATTCTCTTTCACCAGGTTTGTAGGCAAACTCAATTTTCACTTCATTAAAGGGTACTGAAGGGAAGAAAGTCCACCTAATTACACCTGTAGCCAGCATAATTACTACAATTACAATTATCGCCATAGGAGTCCAAACATGCTTACGGTAATTCTTCACAAAAAAAGTGTTGACTTTTGTATACCAATTTCTAAGTTGGACTACTTTACTCTCAACTACTTTTTTTATTTTTCCTATTCTCGAGTCAGTATTTTCTGTTAATACAGCCCTTGATGCTAGGTGTGAAGGAAGCACTAAGAATGCTTCAACTAACGAAAAGAGTAAAGCTGCAATTACACTAAATGCCATTTCTTGCATCATTTCCATTTGTCCGCCAACAAATAGTAGAGTAGAGAATGCAAATACAGTTGTTAGAACTGATGTTAATACAGGAGTTACTACTTCCATAGTTCCGTCTAATGCAGCCTTCATTGGTGTTTTACCTTTTTCAAAGTGTTTGTAAATATTCTCTGCAATAACAATTCCATCATCTACAAGAATACCTACAACTAAAATCATTCCAAATAATGAAATCATATTAATTGTCATCCCATAAAGCAAACCGAAAGATATCATTCCAATAAAAGAGAATGGAATGCCAAATGCAACCCATGAAGAAAGCCTAAAGCTTAAGAACAAACCAAGGATGATTACAACTAAAAACAAACCAATAAATAAGTTGTTACTTAGTGTTTCAATTCTTTGATCAAGCATATCAGCAAATTGAAATAATGTTATTATTTCAAACTCAGGATTTTCTGCATTAAACTCTGCAATGTATTTTTCTAAAGAGTTTGCTATTTTTTTAATGTCCTCTTCAGGAGTTTTCTTAATTAAAAAACTAATTGAACGCTCTCCATTCACAAAGGTTTTCATTGGAATATCAGAGAATTCTAAAGCAACTTTAGCAATATCTTTTAACCGAACAATATCTCCATTTCTATCAGAAAAAATAACAATATTTTCTACTCCTGCAGTATTAGTATTCCTATTGTTGGATCTGATAATTATCTCATCTTTTTGAGTTTTGATACTACCTCCAGAGATATCAATATTGCTTAATTTTATTGCTGTACTAATTGCATCAAAATTAATGTTGTGCCTTAGTAGTGAGGCCTCATCAATTTCAACAGAAATTATTATTGGAGCATATCCAATAACTTGAATTTGACTTATCTCATCATCATTCAATAAATCTTGCTCAATTTTATCAGCTTTTTCTTTTAGTTTCCAAAGGTCATCTGGCCCATTTAATGCGTAATAACCAACCATATTTCCCATACCACCCATTCCTCTACTTTTTTGCTTTTGTACAGTAGGTTTTTCTGCACCAGTAGGGAAGGAGTAAATTGCATCAACAGAGTTTTTTACATCTGTAAGAACATCATCTATCTCAAATCCTTCATAAACCTCAATAGTAACTGCCGAAAAGTTTTCTGATGAAGTAGAGGTTACCTCTTCAACTCCTTCAATTCCATTTAATGATTCTTCAATTCTGGTAGTAATTCCTTCCTCAATTTCTTCAGGAGAAGCTCCAGGATAAGAAACATTTACATAAACTTTGTTTGGTGGTAACTCAGGAAAAAATGAATGAGGCATCATTGTTAAACTAAGGAATCCAACAATTGCAGTAATAATTATTATTGCATTAGCATAGATAGGGTACTTTATAAAATAGGCAATTAATTTTCTCATTTTAGTTGCTTATTGGTTTTACAATTGTTCCCTCATTTATATTTACAAGTGGTTCATTTACAATTAATGTGTTGTTTGATAAATTGTCAACTATTACATCATCACCTTGATTTGAAATTATGTTTACTTCATTGATTTTTAGCTCATTGTCCTTGTTTATAGTAAATACTTTGTTTTTCTCAAAAATGGCTCTTCTTGGTAATTTACAAACATTATCAGTTCCTTTAGTAATGATAGTCGCACTTAAATACATTCCATTGTATAATGAGTTTTCATCAACATTTATTGATGTAAATACTGAGATATTTTGAGTGCTTGAGTTTACAAAATTTCCTTTTCTGATAACTTGTCCATTATAAGTATTTCCATTTTCGGTAAAATTTACTTTGTCACCAATATTAATAAATTTAATTTCAGAGGTATTAACAGTAAGTTCAATTTCCATTTTACCTTTTCTGATAAAATCAATAACAGGACTTCCAGGATTTACATTTCCACCAACATCAGAATATGACTTTGTTATAATTCCATCAAAAGGAGCATAAACAGTGTATTTACTTAATTTTTCTTCATCAGATTTTATTGATAAATACTCAGCTAAAATTGAACGAGAAATAATGTAATTTTTCTCTTTTGAGCTCCTCATCTCTGGAAAATCAGGTAAATTATTTTCAATATTTATAGCATTAAAGAAGTTTTCCCATTTGGAGTATTCAGTATTGTAATCCAGTTTAATGTCAGATAAATTTGATGAGACTAAACTCATAAATCTGCTTTTCTTTGCATCAATTAAGTGTTTTAAATCTGTGTTTTTAACTGAGAAAATAACATCACCTCTCTTAATTTCAGTTCCTTTTTTAAAAGTATTAATTCCAATTAATCTTCCTTGTACTTCAGATGAAATTGTAATGTTATTTAAAGAAACAACTCTACCAGAACTGTTAATTTCATTCTTAATTTGAGAATTTGTAATTTTTGTAACAAGTACAGATTTTACATGTTGTTCATGAGTTTCTTCAGCTTTAGCTTTTGAAGCTCTAATTGTTTCAGCATTATCTACTCCATAACTCATTCCAGCATTATAGCTGATAGAGGAAACTAGCCCAAATAAAAGTAAGATGATAATACTTACTATTATGATTAATGTTTTTCTAATGTTCATAGTTATTTAGTTATAAGTTTTGGTATTAAAGTTATTGCTAATAAATTCATAGTTTATTTTTTAAATAATATTTCTAGTGTTTCCCATAATTTTTTTCCTTCAGCTTTTAGGTCTGATTCAAACCCTGAAAGTTTCCAAGATAAAATAGTTGTTCTAATTCCTCCAAGTACAATAGTAGCAAGTTGCTGAGAATTAATATCTGAACGAATACTACCTTCATTTTGTCCGCTTTCAATTAATGAGATAATTTTCTTTTTTCTTTGATCTAAAATCTTCCTTACTACCTTAGATAAAACCGAGCAATATTGAAATGAAGTTTCAGAGAAAATTACCATTACAAGTGCAGGATTTTTCTCTACATGTGCAAATTTGAATTTTAAAACCGCATCAATTTTTTCTAAAGCATTTTTATCAGAATCTAAAATTTTAAAAATTCCATTTTTGATTGCTTCTCTATGAAAAAGCAGAAGTCCTTTTAGTATCTGAGTTTTGTCTTTAAAATGACGATAAAGTGCAGGTTCAGAAAAGGACATCTTTTTAGCAAGATTCTTAATGGTAAGGTTCTGCACACCTTTTTCACCAATCAAATCCTTTGATGCATCAATTATTTCTATTTGCCTTTTTGTAAAAGTCATGGGTGCAAAAATATAAAAAGTTAGTAAACACTAACCAACTTGCTTTATGATTTTTTGGATAATATTGATAATTCCTAGCTTTGATTTTATTTGTATGTTTGTGTAATGGGAAGATTAACTCCTTTAAAGAAAGGAATAGTAGAGAGAAAAGGAATATTTGTTGTGGGAGCTGCTCGCTCTGGTACAACTTTATTGCGTTTGCTTATTAATAATCATCCAGATATTGCTTGCATAGGAGAGACCCAATTTTTTCATCATAATTACTTGCAACTTTCGAATAACCAAGCGTATAATTTGCAATTGTTGGATCATATTTTTAAAACTGAATCTGAAGTTCCTGATTTATTAAATGATCTTCAACTGGAAAAAGATTTATCTAATATTAAAACAGTTGCTGGATATTTTGATTTCTTATTATCTACTTATTCTAACAAACTGGGTAAAAAATATTGGGCCGAAAAATCTCCAAGTCATGTAATAAGATTGAATGCTATTTCTAAAATGTTTCCTGATATTAAAGTTGTAAATATTATCAGAAATCCTTATTTTTCAGCTATTTCTAGGTTTAAAAAATTAAAGAATAGTCAGATTAGTAATTTTTCATTAATTACTTATATCAAATATATAAAGAGGGTTGAGGATGAGTTGGTTTCGTTTCAATCAATGAATAATAATTCATTACTTACAATTAGGTATGAGGACTTATCATCTGTTCCTTTAGGAGTTATAACAAAGGTTTTTAAATTCTTAGAGGTAGATTCGTCAGTGGTTAACAGTGAGTTTTTAAAAATTTCAAAGAAAAATATTCCTGTTTCTTCTGATGGTGAAGAACAAGAACATCACTCTAGGGTTGGAGAAAAACTCAATGAGAGCATATATGATATTGATGAATATTTTTCAGCTTTCCAACTTTATTTATTTTCAACAGAATTGAATAATTCTATAATATTTAAAGATTATATTAAAAATAATAAAGAATCTAATTTTATTTTCTTTCTAAGAAAAGCTTTGCTAGATTGTCTTTATACTTTCATTGGAATACCTAAGTATAGGTTAAGAAGGCTTGTAAATCAGATTAAATCCTCTTTGAAAAGGATCTTGTCATAGAATCGTTAATCTAATTGTTTTATTATAAATTCATACACCAATATAGTAAGTAGTATCCCCTTAGTAAAACCTATATATGCAGTTAAAATAGGCTTGTTAACCATAAAATCGTGTCGCCATTTCCAAATTTTTTTCATCTTAGTTTATTGTTAATCTATTGTTTTAAAGTCTTGTAAATCTATTCCAATTCCAATTCCAATATATGTATCTGTATAGTTTATTGTATTAAAAGTCCACTTAGCATCACTACATATAAAGAACTGCTTATAGATTGAATATTTAGTAGATACCACTAAAGATATAAATGACCTTGTTAATGGCTTTGAATAAGATCCAAGTTGATAATTAGTAGAATTATTTGGAGCATCATTAGAGTACTCTAATACTTCATAAGTAGAGTAAAGACCTTTATCATAAGAAATTCCACTCATTACACTAAATCTATCATTAATAGAATATGAGCCCATTAAAGATATACTTACGAATTGATAACTAAATCTTTCTTTTAGTAAGGATGAATATTCAGATAAACCAAGGTCTTGCCCAGAAAGATCAGCAAGCATTGGAGTTCTATAAGATTCGTCAACATGTCCAAGATAATAATAATTTAGTGAATTAACTATTCCAATTTTACTATTGACTTTATGATTATATAAAATCTCTATATTTATTCAAAGAATAGATGTTGTATTATAATAATCGTCTATACCGTAATAAATACCCTCACCCTCAGCCCATTTTTTAAGAAATGGAATTGATGATGTTGCGCCAATTTTAAAAGCCCAATTATTTTGAATACCTAAACTTTTTCTTTCTTCCAACTTCTGATTTCTAATCTTATTAAAATCCTCTTTTTTAATTTTAGATTCTAATCTGTTTAAGCCAGCATAATTTTCTGTTCTACCAGATGAATAAATAACCTTTGCTAACTCTCTATTTTTAATGATATTCTTTGTGACCTCACCTTTGTGTTGATATGTTATATCATTCACACCAACCTCTACAACATTACCAATGATAGTATCACCACTACTAAAGATTATTTTATCATCTTGCCCAAACCCAATAAAGGGCAAACAAAGTAATATAAGTAGTAGTTTTTTCATTGTTAATCTATTGTTTTATTCTATAACTATTCTTTTCTCTACTGTTCCATCATCATAGATGTAAAAGAGAGGTTGGTTGTTATTAATTTTAGTTTTTCTACCTATCACATCTCTAACCTCAACAAGTTCCCCTTTAAGTGTCTCTAACACCTCAACTGCAGTTGAATTGATACAATTA
>Ga0206123_10000320_pt1 | contig 47973 bp, 47 predicted proteins | sample Helgoland_Spring_2_FD_160086 | JGI IMG/M metagenome (GOLD analysis project Ga0206123, IMG submission 160086) | Pelagic subsurface seawater microbial communities from Kabeltonne, Helgoland, North Sea - Helgoland_Spring_Bloom_20160316_1 | ecosystem: Environmental > Aquatic > Marine > Epipelagic ...
TGTCGATGACGGTGATGTCGTTGCGTTCCCCCGCCAGGTTCTCCGCCAGGGTGCCGCCCACCTGGCCGGCACCGAGAATGATGATCTTCATGATCGCTGGTCGGTCACCTTGTTGTCGTCGGCCGCCTGGCGTTTATGCAGGCAGGCCAGGTAAAAGCCATCGGGCCCGTTATCCGTTGGCAGCAACTGCCACCCCGCCGCCACCGGCTCGGCATCAGGCGGGCGCGGCGTGCGGTCCTCGGCGTCGGCGGTGCGCGCCAGGAAATCGCCGACCTGCCGATCGTTCTCGTCGCGCAACACCGAGCAGGTGGCGTACACCAGCCGGCCGCCGGGCCGCAGAAGCGGCCATAGTGCATCCAGCATGCGCGCTTGTAAATCCACCAAGGGTGGCAGGTCGGTGCGCCGGCGGTGCCATTTCACATCCGGTTGGCGGCGCAGGATGCCGGTGGCGGAACAGGGCGCATCGAGCAGAATCGCATCGAACGGTTCGCCGTCCCACCAGTCTCCGGGCTGGGCGGCGTCACCCTGCACCAGGGTGGCGTCCAGCGACAAGCGGCGCAGGGCATCAGCGACTCGCTCCAACCGCCGAGCCGACAGATCCAGAGCGGTGACCCGGGCGTCGGGGAAGGCTTCCAGGATCTGACCGGTTTTGCCGCCGGGGGCGGCGCAGGCGTCCAGTACCCGGCCACCGGCGGGCACCGCCAGGTGCTCCACCGGCAACTGGGCGGCTTCGTCCTGCACTGAAAACGCGCCGCTGTGAAAGCCGGGCAACTGGGCCACCGGGCGCGGCGGAGCCAGATACAAGCTCCAGGGTGATAACGTGCCGGCGCGGGCGCCCTCGCCGAGTGCGGTAATGGCCTGGTCGCGGCTGTGCTGGCGGCGGTTGACGCGCAGGCTGAACGGTGGCGGCGCCAGGGATGCGAGCCCCAGAGACTCGGCCTGTTGCGGCCAATCTTCCTGGTACTGCTTCCACAGCCAGCCCGGCAGCGAAAAGCGCACCGCAGGGTGGTAGTCGGCGAAGGCCCGGGCCGCGTCCAGCCCGTTGGCTTTGCGCAGTACGGCGTTGGTCAGGCCGCTGGCCCAGCCGGCTTTCAATTGACGACACAGTTCCGGGTAAGCGTTGACCACGGCGTGGGCCGGGCGCTCGGTGAACCACAACTCATAGAGGCCGCACAGCAGCGCCAGACGTACCCCCTGGGCCTTGGGTTTGAGCGGTTTGTCGAGCTGCGCGTTGAGCCATTGGTTGAGCGGTCGCAGGTAACGGCAGACGCCGAAACACAGGTCTCGCATCAAACCGCCGGCGGCGCCGTCGGGCACGCCTTTGGCGAGTACTTCGCGGAGGCTGGCGCCGTCCCCCTGGCCGGGCAGTACCCGCTCCAGAGCGCGCACCGCCGCCAGCCGTGGGTCCGGCGCTTTATTCAAGGGTGGCTCCCGGTTGGAACAGGTCCGGACGGCCACGTCGTACCTCGGCCACGGTCATCGGTCTTTTACCCGGCAGTTGCACCCGGGTCAGGCACACGGCGCCGTCGCCGCAGGCCACGGTCAGGCCCTCATCACTGACCGTGACGATGCGGCCCGGTTCGGGCTCGCCGGTGTCCGGCACTTCGTGGGCTTCCCACAGGCGCAGCGGTTGGCCGGCGAACTCCACCCAGGCCACCGGCCAGGGATTGAAGGCACGGACCCGGTTGACCAGGGCGCCACCGGGCAATCGGAAATCCAGACGGGCACCGGCCTTGGAAAGTTTGGCCGCGTAGGTGACGCCTTCTTCCGGCTGCGGGCGGGCGTTATCCAAGTGGCCGGGCAGGTCGTCCAGGACCGTGCTCAGCAGGCGTGCGCCTTGTGCCGCCAGACGATCGTGCAATTCGCCGCCGGTCTCCTGTTCACCGATGGGCAACGCTTCGCTGAGCAGCATCGGCCCGGTGTCCAGCCCGGCGTCCATCTGCATGATAGTGGTGCCGGTTTCCCGGTCGCCGGCCTGGATCGCCCACTGGATCGGCGCCGCGCCGCGCCAGCGCGGCAGCAGCGAACCGTGCACGTTGACGCAGCCCAGGCGTGGCAGGGCCAGCACCGCACGGGGAATAATCAGGCCGTAGGCGACCACGATCAGAGCATCCAATTGCAACTCGCGGAGTTGATTCTGGATCTCGTCGGTTTTCAGGCTGTCCGGTTGCAGCACCGGCAGGCCGTGTTGCAGGGCGAGCTTTTTCACCGGGCCGGGCTGTACTTTTTTACCGCGCCCGGCGCCGCGGTCGGGCTGGGTAAGCACGGCGGCGACGGTGTGTGGGCCGTCGAGCAGGGCTTGCAGGCTGACAGCGGCGAAATCCGGGGTGCCGGCGAAGGCGATGCGAAGCGGTTTCAAATCAGTTCTCAGTCCCGTTGGCGGTGCACTTTCTGAAGCTTTTTCTTGATCCGATCACGCTTCAGACGGGACACGTAGTCGACAAACAATTTGCCGTCCAGATGGTCTATTTCATGCTGGATGCAGGTGGCGAGCAGACCGTCGGTCTCGATTTCGAACGGTTCGCCGTTGCGGTCCAGGGCGTTGATGCGCACCCGCGAAGGCCGTTCCACCTTTTCGTAGAACCCGGGCACCGACAGGCAGCCCTCTTCGTAGGGCGCCAGGTCCTCGGTGAGCGGTGTAATCTCCGGGTTGATGAACACCTGGGGCTGATCCCGGGTTTCCGACACGTCGATCACCAGCAATCGCTGGTGCACGTTCACCTGGGAGGCCGCCAGCCCGATTCCCGACGCCTCGTACATGGTTTCGATCATGTCGTCGATCAGATTGCGAAGCGCGTCATCCACCGTCTCCACCGGTTTTGCTACGGTGCGGAGGCGTGGATCGGGGAATTCGAGTATCTCAAGCTTGGCCATGGGGCTCCTGAGTTTTCAAACACTTGGGAAGGTGCTTTAACGTCGGTTGCTAAACATATGATAGCGTTGCTAATATCCAAAAACGACTGTGCTCGATCCGGGGGTGTGTTCGCCGTTCCGCGGACACCAATAATGATAAAAGGAATCCGCTGATGATGAAATCGCTGCAGCGAATCCTGTATATGGGGTTGCTGGTGGTGACGTCCGTGGTGATGGCTGACTCCATCACCCTGAGAGACGGCCATCCCGATGTTTATTATGTCAAAAAGGGCGACACCCTTTGGGACATCAGTGGGCGCTTCCTGGAGAACCCCTGGCAGTGGCCGGAACTCTGGCACGATAACCCGGACATCGACAACCCGCATTTGATCTATCCCGGCGATGAAATCCGCCTGTTCTGGCAGGACGGTGAGCCGCGGCTGGCCGTGAACCGGGACAATGTGAAGCGCTCGGAGCTTTCCGACGGCACCGTAAAGCTGTCGCCGCGGGTTCGCGAGATGGACCGCGACAGCGCCATCCCGGCAATTCCCATGAGCGCGATTCAGAGCTATCTCAAGGACGCCCTGGTGATGGACCGCGAGGAGATCCTCGCCGCGCCCTACCTGATCGGCGGCCAGGACCGCCGCGTGGTGTACGGCATGGGCGATACCGTCTACGCCCGCGATCCGGAAGATCGCTTCGCTGATCTGCAGCGCCGCTATGGTATCTACCGGGTGGGCGAGGAATACGTGGATCCGGAAACCAAGGAAGTGCTGGGCTACGAAGCCCGCCGCATCGGTCTCGCCAGCGTCCGTGATCAGGAAGACGACATGACCACCCTGGAGGTGATCCGCTCGTCCGAGGACGTGCGCGTCGACGACCGCCTGTTCCCGCAGCCGGACCGGGAAGTGCGCGCGGTGCTCTACCCGCACGCGCCGGACGAAAAAGTCACCGGCCACATTATTCGCTTCTTCGACCGCATTAACAGCGTCGCCCGCAACGACGTGGTGGTGGTCAACAGGGGCGAGCGAGAAGGCATGGAGCCCGGCCATGTACTGGAAATTTTCCAGCAGGGCGAACTGGTGCGCGACCGTCAGCAGGATGAAATGGTGCGCCTGCCGCGCTCCAAGGCCGGCAGCCTGGTGCTGTTCCGGGTTTATGAGAAGGTCAGCTACGGCCTGATCATGGAATCCACCCGTCCGGTCTATATGAAAGACATCGTCGAGAGCCCGGAGGGCAGTTACTGATTCCGTTCTAATACCGTCTTGCACGGCGCACAGGGAGGTGCGCGATGGATGGCCAACTCAAACGGCTGGCGCTTTGCGCCGCCTTTTCACCCCGCTCCGCCCGTCTCGGGCGGGCATTGCGTGAACATTCCCCCGACCGGACTGATCTGGCGTACTTCCAGGCCTGGCTGCCTGACCATAAGCGCGCCCGGCGTCTGTTGCGTTACCCGGAATCCCTGCAGGAAAGCCTGGCCACACTCTCCGCCCTCGGTTGGCGTTGGCTGGCCCTCGGCGACGAGCATTATCCGTCGTTGCTGGCGGACCTGCCCGATGCGCCGGGCGTGTTGGCGGTTCGGGGTGACCCCGCTGTCTTGTCGATTCCCCAACTGGCCATGGTCGGTGCCCGCGCGGCGTCCGCCGACGGCAACGATAACGCGTTCCGGTTCGCGCGTACGTTTGCCGGCGCCGGCTTCGGCGTGACCAGCGGTCTGGCGCTGGGCGTGGACGCTTCCGCCCACCGGGGGGCCTTGGCCGCGTCCGGCGTCACCGTGGCGGTGCTGGGCAACGGGCCGGACCGGATTTACCCGCCCCACCACCGCAAGCTGGCGCAGCAGATTATCGATGGCGGCGGCGCCCTGGTTACCGAGTTCGCACCGGGCAGCCAACCGCGCCGGGAGTATTTCCCGGCGCGCAATCGCGTAATCAGCGGCCTCAGTCTGGCCACGGTGGTGGTGGAGGCGGCGCTGCGCAGCGGCTCGCTGATTACCGCCCGCACCGCCGCCGAACAAGGGCGCGAGGTGTTCGCCATCCCCGGTTCGTTGCATAACCCGCTCAGCAAGGGCTGCCACCGCCTGCTGCGCGACGGTGCCAACTGGCTGGAGAGCGTGGACGATGTTCTGGAGGCGTTCGGCGATTTCCGTCGAACCGTGGCGGACAGCCCGGCGCTGGCCGCCGATCCGGACGACGGCCTGCTCCGGCACTTCACCAGTGGCGTTAACGGGCTGGATGAACTGGCCCGGCGCAGCGCGCTGCCCATGACTGAGTTGGCCGAGCGTCTCGCTGAACTGGAGCTGGAAGGCCGCATCCGTCGCGTGGCCGGCGGTTACAGCCGGGCTCGGGGGCTTGCCTGACCGGCCGGGCTTGGGTACCTTCGCGGCCAGCCACCAGACGAGGAACGGTCATGTCTTCGCAAACGCCGGCGTCCAGCCAGCATCTGCTCAGTGCCGCGCACATTATTCGCGCCGGCGGTGTGATCGCCTACCCCACAGAAACCGTGTACGGCCTGGGTTGTGACCCGTTCGACGAGCAGGCGGTGTCGCGGCTGCTGGCGATCAAGCGGCGGCCGGTGCATAAAGGCTTGATTCTGGTGGCCGCGGATCTCGCCCAGCTCGACGGTCTGGTGCGGCTCGACGACACGCAGCGCCGGCAACTGCAGCAGACCTGGCCGGCGCCGGTGACTTATCTGCTGGAGGCCACGGATCGCGTGCCGGTTTGGATTCGCGGCGCCCATTCCAAGGTGGCGGTGCGGGTCAGCGCCCACCCGCTGGCAAGGGCCTTGGCGGCGGCGGTGGGTACGCCCATCGTGTCCACCAGCGCCAACCGTGCCGGGCGACCGCCGGCCCGCAACCGGTTCCAGGTGGGCAAGGCGCTGGGCGGCGACCTGGATTTCATTGTCACCGGTGATTGCGATCCGCGCGGCAAACCGTCCACCATGATTGATTTGCAAAGCGGACGCATCTTGCGCGGCTGACCTCGGCTAACGGACCCCGACCATGAAAGACGTATCTCCCCAGGCGGTGAAGGAGTACCTGCTCGATCTGCAGGATCGTATCTGCGCGGCCCTGGAACGCGAAGACGGTCAGGGTCACTTCCAGGAAGACGCCTGGGACCGGGCCGAGGGCGGCGGTGGGCGCAGCCGGGTGCTCACCGAAGGCGCGGTGATCGAGAAAGGCGGCGTTAACTTTTCCCATGTGTTCGGCGAGCGCATGCCGCCTTCCGCCACCGCGCATCGGCCGGAGCTGGCGGGCCGTTCGTTCCAGGCGATGGGGGTGTCTCTGGTGATTCACCCGCATAATCCCTATGTGCCGACCAGCCACGCCAATGTCCGATTTTTCATCGCCGAGAAAGAAGGCGAGCCGCCGGTATGGTGGTTCGGCGGCGGCTTTGATTTGACCCCGTTCTATGGCTTCGAGGAAGACGCGGTGGCCTGGCACCAGGCGGCACGGGACGCCTGCGCGCCGTTCGGCGAAGCGCTCTATCCGGAGTTCAAACAGTGGTGCGACGATTATTTCCACATCAAGCATCGCGACGAGCCGCGCGGCGTGGGGGGGGTGTTCTTCGACGATTTCAATCGCCTCGATTTCGAGCACAGCTTTGCGTTGATGCGCAGTATCGGCGACGGTTTTATTTCTGCCTACCGCCCGATCCTGGCGCGCCGCAAGACACACCCGTATGGACAGCGCGAGCGTGACTTCCAGCTTTACCGCCGTGGTCGTTACGTGGAGTTCAATCTGGTCTACGACCGGGGCACCCTGTTCGGGTTGCAATCCGGCGGCCGTACCGAATCCATCCTCATGTCCCTGCCGCCGCTGGTACGCTGGGATTACGATTGGCATCCGGAGCCTGGTTCCCCGGAAGCGGAACTGTACGAGAAATTCCTGATTCACCGGGAGTGGCTATGAGCGACCGTTACGCGGTATTCGGCAATCCGGTGAGTCACAGCCGCTCCCCGGATATTCATCATGCCTTCGCCGCCCAGCGCGGTGATGCGCTCACCTATGAGCGTATCGAGGCCCCGGTGGACGGTTTCGAGGCGGCGGTGACGGCGTTTTTCGACGCCGGTGGGCGTGGCGCTAACGTCACCGTGCCCTTCAAGGAGCAGGCTTTCGGCCTTTGCGACCGTCTCACCGAACGGGCCCGCCAGGCCGGTGCGGTGAATACGCTGTGGCGTGTGGACGGCCGCCTGCACGGCGATAACACCGACGGCCCGGGGCTGGTTACCGATCTTCGTGCGAACCAGGGTTGGGCCTTGGCGGGCCGTCGGGTACTGGTTCTGGGCGCCGGCGGCGCGGTGCGTGGGGTGATTGGTCCGCTGTTGGCGCAGGCCCCCTCGGAATTGGTGATCGCCAATCGGACGCTGGGACGGGCGGAGGCGCTGGTGGAACGTTTTTCCGGGCAAGGGGTGCCGATGCACGCCGCCGGGCTGGCGCAATTGCATGAGCCGTTTGATGTGTTGATTAACGCTATTTCCGCGGGTCTGCATGGCGAGATGCCGGCGCTCGATCCGGCCCTGGCCGGGCCCGGCTCGGTGGCCTACGACATGGTCTACGGCGCCCAGCCTACTCCGTTCATGCGTTGGGCGCGGAGCCTCAATGCCGCTGCCGTGTGCGACGGTCTGGGCATGCTGGTGGAGCAGGCCGCCGAGGCCTTCCAGGTGTGGCGGGGCTGGCGACCGGACACCGCGCCGGTGCTGGCGCAACTGCGCCGCGGCTAGCCTCGCGGCGCCATTTTACAAACTTTGCCGTCGTGCTGCTGGCAGTGTCGGTGAAAAGCCGGTCAAATATTCACCATTGCTGCTCTATGCCTGGAGTGGCGTTTTTTCTGGTTTGTTGATGCGCTGCGGGAGAAATCCATGTTTTTGCCACGCTTGGTGGTGTTGCTGGCGGGGAGTTTGAGCTGTGCCCTGCTCCAGGCCAATACGTTCGGTTTTTCCTGGGATAACGACTTGTTTCTCGGCCAGGACAAGAACTATACCAATGGCGCCCGTTTCAGTTGGGTAGGGGATGGCCAATCCGATTGCCAGGCCAACGGCGGTTTGACCTGCGGCGTGGCTCGCGCGCTGGACCCTTTGCCCGGGGTGTCGGCTTCGGACGAGCGCCATGCGCTTACCGTCAGCTTTGAGCAAATCATGATCACGCCCTCCGATATCAGCCGCGCCACACCGGATTACAACGATCTGCCCTACGTGGGCTACTCCAACGTGGAGGTGGGCCTGTTCAGTTGGGACCACAAGAATTTGTTCGGGTACGGCGTGCGTGCCGGCATCGTCGGGCCGGATTCCGGTGCGGAACAATCGCAGAAGTTCGTCCACAAACTGGTGGGCGCCAACGAGCCCCAGGGTTGGGATAATCAGTTGGGGCACGACGCCATTGGCGGCGTTTACTTCCTGCACGCCCACCGTTTGTTCCGGACCACCAGCGACGCCGGTTACCAGACCGAGGTCGGCCTGGCCTGGGGCATCGACGCCAATAACTTCGACGGCAATGCCCAGGCCGGCGGTTTTATTCGCTTTGGCCGCAACCTGCCGGGCAATTTCATCCCCGACTACGCGGGCATCGGCACCGCCGGCTCCTTGGTCGGTTTGTTTGATAATCCGGGTTTCGGCTGGGAGTTATTCTTCGGGCTTAGCGGCCAGTATTCAGGCTATTCCTACCTGGAGGAAAACGCCGGCCCCTATAACATCGAGACGCGCGACGGCATGGGCACCGTGATCACCGGCTTAGGGGTGCGTACCGGCGGCGGCTTCAGTTTCACCATGACGGTGCAAACTTCCACCTCCCCCATTCGCGACGATAACGACCCCTTGAGCTTCGGTAACCTGTCGTTTATGTGGGCGATCTAAACATCGCCTGAATCGGCCAGGTACTGATTCTTCAGGGTGACGTAATTGCCGGCCACATAAGGCAGGAACTCGATTTCCTTGGCGGTCAGCTCGCGCACCGGGCGTGCCGGGCGGCCCCGATACAGCCATCCGGAGGCCAGACGTTTGCCAGGGCTGACCAGGCTGCCGGCGGCCAGCATTACGTCGTCCTCGACCACGGCGCCGTCCATCACCATGGTTTGCATGCCGATCATTACACGGTCGCCGATGGTGCAGCCATGCAGCATGGCCTGGTGCCCCACGGTCACGTCAGCGCCCAAGGTCAGCGGGAAGCCGCCGGGATTGAACGCGGAATCGTGGGTGATATGCAGCACCGCGTTGTCCTGCACACTGGTGCGGGCGCCGATAACGATGCGGTGCATATCGCCGCGCACCACGGCGCCCGGCCACACCGAGCTGTCCTCGCCCAGCTCGACATCGCCGATCACTGTTGCCGCCGGGTCCACGAAAACCCTTTGGTCCTGGCGCGGTACCTTGTTCTGGAAGCTACGAATCCCCATTTCAGTCCTATCCACTGAGAATATTCAGACCCGTTATAACGAGAGGCCCCATGAGTCACAACCCGCTGATTGATTACAACGACCTGCCACCCTTCTCTGAGATCCGTCCGGAGCACGTGAAACCGGCGGTGGAACATCTTGTCGAGGCGGGTCGCGAGCGTATCCGCCGGATACTCGCCGAGGGTGACTTCAGTTACCGGGCCCTGGAACAGACTCTGTCCGAAGAAGAGGACCGCCTGGACATGGCGTTCGGCCCGGTGGGGCACCTTAACGCCGTGGCTCAGAACGAGGCGCTGCGCGAAGCGTACAACGACTGTCTGCCGTTGATCAGCGAATACGGCACCGAAGTGGGCCAGAACAGCGAGCTGTTCGCCGCCTATCAGACGCTGCGCGACAGCGACGAATTCAAAACCCTGACACCGGCCCAGCAGAAGGACATCGACAATACCCTGCGTGATTTCCGGCTTTCCGGCGTGGCTCTGCCGGAGTCCCAGAAGCGCCAGTACATGGAAAACGCCAAGCGGCTTTCCGAGCTGACTACCCGTTTTGAGAACAACCTGCTGGATGCCACCCAGGCGTGGCAAAAACACGTCACCGATGAGAAGGAACTGGCCGGATTGCCCGACACCGCCCTGGCCGGCACGGCCGACCGTGCCCGCGCCGAGGGCCTGGAGCAGGGCTGGCTGCTGACGCTGGATTTCCCGGTGTTTTTCGCGGTGATGAGCCATGCGGAAAACCGGTCTCTGCGCGAGGAAATGTACCGCGCTTTCACCACCCGGGCCTCCGATCAGGGTCCCCAGGCCGGTGAGTACGACAACGGCGCGGTGATGGATGAAATTCTCAAGCTTCGTCACGAACAGGCCAATCTGCTGGGGTTCGCCCACTACGCGGAGAAATCCCTGGCCACCAAAATGGCGCGGGACGTGGACGAGGTCACCGGCTTTCTCGACGATCTGGCCCGCCGCGCCAAGCCCCAGGCGGAACAGGAAGTTCAGGCGTTGCGTGATTTCGCCGCTGAGCAAGGCGCCGAGGATCTGCAGCCCTGGGATCTCGGCTATTGGAGCGAGCGTCTCCGCGAGGCCCGCTATGACTTGTCCGATGAAGCACTGCGCCCCTGGTTCCCGGCGGAGAAAGTGATCGACGGCATGTTCCAAGTGGTGGGAAAACTGTTCGGCATCCGCTTTCGTCAGCGTGACGACGTGGACACCTGGCACCCGGACGTGCGCTTCTTCGAGCTGGTGGACGACGATGGCAGCGTACGAGCGGCGTTCTACCTGGATATGTACGCCCGCACCGGCAAACGCGGCGGCGCCTGGATGGACGATGCCCGTATCCGCCGCCGCCGCCTGGATGGCGGACTGCAGACCCCGGTGGCCTACCTGACCTGTAATTTCGCGCCGCCGGCCGGCGGCAAGCCCGGTCTGCTTACCCACGATGAAGTGGTTACCCTGTTTCACGAATTCGGCCATGGCCTGCACCACATGCTTACCGAACAGGAAGTGGCGGGTATTTCCGGTATTAACGGGGTGGCCTGGGATGCCGTGGAGCTGCCCAGCCAGTTCCTGGAAAACTGGTGCTGGACCGAAGAAGGCCTGGCGCTGATATCCGGCCATTATGAAACCAGCGAGTCTCTGCCCCGCGAGTCCCTGGACAAGATGCTGGCGGCGAAAAATTTCCAGAGCGCCATGGGCATGATGCGTCAGTTGGAATTTTCGCTGTTCGATATGCGGCTGCACGCGGAATACCGCGACGGCCTGAATATACAGCAGGTGCTGGATGAGGTGCGCGAGCAGGTGTCGGTGATTAAACCGCCGGCCTTCAACCGCTTTCAGAACGGCTTCGGGCATATTTTCGCGGGCGGTTACGCGGCCGGCTACTACAGCTATAAATGGGCGGAAGTGCTGTCCTGTGACGCCTACTCCCGTTTCGAGGAAGAAGGGCCGTTCAACGAAGCCACCGGCCGGGATTTCCGCGACAAGATTCTCGCCCGCGGCGGTAGCCGCGAGCCGATGGAATTATTCGTCGACTTCCGTGGCCGCGAACCGAGCGTGGAGCCGCTGCTTCGGCACAGCGGCATCGAAGGGTGACGATAATGGTGAAACGTCAATTTATTGCCGGGGCGAACTGCCCCGGCTGCGGCGCCATGGACCGCATCCAGCGTTGCAGTGACGGCGATAAAACCTGGATGGAATGCGTCGCCTGCGGGCTGGTGCGGGACCTGGACCAGCCGCCACCCGCCGCCGAAGCCACGGACGCCAATGAACAGCCAGTGACGCTGAAGCCCAGGCGCCGGGGGTAATTCGAGGCCCCTTAGTAGCGCCAGCCTGGAGAATTCAAAAAGGCATACACGTAGAAGCCCGCGAAACAGATAAACACCACCAGCATTACGGTGGCGAGGATACCGAAGATCATGCCGGCCAGAGCGGTGCCCCGCCCCGCCGGGTCGCGCTCGCCCCGGTCCATGGCCCGCAATTCCTGAACACCCAGTACCCAAGCGACAATCCCCAGCGGTGAAAACACCAACATCCCGATCAGGCCCAGCACCAATACCAGTGTGCCCCGATGTGGCTCAGCGGCGGCGTCGCCGTGCTCCGTCGCTGGCGGGTTGCTGTCGGCGGGCGCGCGGTCCACGAAGGCAGCGGCAAGAAAGAGCCCGGCAGTGGCCGAGCCCAGCACAAAGTACACGGCGGAAGAGATTATCGAATAGGTTTCCCAGGATAGCCCGCCGTTTCCGCTGAGAGGGAACAGGACCAGGATGGAGAACAATTGGAATGCAGCTTGCACAAGCAATAGCGAACTGGCGATAAGTACCAAGATCGCCGGTTTGCCTGCCCGGCGCTTGAACATGACGCCGAGTACCAGACCGACAATGCCGGGAACGACGATAGGCAGAAGACTGATCAAGTTGCTTAAAAACTGCGGCATGGTGCTTCCTTCCTCTTATGGCTACGAGTGGGCTGGCAAGTCACTCTTTCAGGGTTTAAAAAAGGCCGGCTTTCAACCCGGCCACGGTGCGCGCCATTTCGTGTTTAAGCCAGGGAATCCGGTTCATCACCGGGAAGGCGGCGTCGCGCAGCGCCGGCACCCGGCGACCATGGGATTGGAACGCCGGTATCAGCCAACGGCTCATGCGTTGATAGAAACGGATCGAACCGCGTCGTGACCGGTGATAGCGCGCCCAGACTTCCTGCCAGTCTTCGCTGGCGGCCGTTGCCCGCGCCAGTTCGCGGGCGTCCAGCAGGGCCATGTTGGCGCCCTGGCCCAGTTGCGGGCTCATGGCGTGGGCGGCATCGCCGAGAAACCCCAGGCGCCCTTGACCCCAGCGGTCCATGATCACGTCGCGGTAGGTGGCGGTGAGCAGCGTGGAGGGCTGCTCCAGATGCTCGAGTACCGGGGCCAGGGCCGGCCACACTGTCAGGGCCCGTTGCCGCCACGCGGAGAAATTCACCGCGCCGTTCCGCCAGCGGTTCAGCTCGGTCACCGGCAGGCTCCAGAAGAAGCTGACCAGGGGGTGGTCCGGGTCGGTGGGCGAACAACCGGTGGGTAGCAGGCCGGCCATGGTGTGGGCAGCGTCGTAGCGCTGCCACAGGCCAGTGGGGTCGATGTGATCGCCAAGTGGCACCATGGCCCAGAGCGCGCCCCAGGGATAGCCCCGATCGTAGCGCACCCAGGCCGGTGGCCGAAGCCGGCTGTGGCTGCCGTTGGCCACCAGCACCGCTTGATAGTGACGTCGCTCGGTGCGTCCCCCTCGCGCCATATCCACCCAGGTGCGGTCGTCACCGGGCGTCACCGCCAGTACCCGGGTGCCGGGGAGCCGTTCATGGGGTTGCCCCTCCAGCGCGTCGTCCAGGGCCTGGCAGAGGCTGGCCCGGTGCACGCCCAGGCCGCACACGTCCGGTCCCAGGCGGCGGTAGGAGACGTGCATCACCGACCGGCCTTCTGGGGTGTCGCCGTACAGTCCCTGGATTGGCGCGCCGCGTTCGCGGACCGGCGCTTCCAGGCCCATTTCAGCCAGCACCGACAGACCGGAGGGCTGCAGCAGCAGCCCGGCACCCACCGGCTGCGGTGCCGCTGCCTGCTCGATCAGCGTGACCCGGTGACCCTGTCGTGCCAACAGGGTGGCGCTGGCCAGGCCGGCGGTGCCGGCGCCGATCACGGCGATGGACTGGGCTTTCATGGTAACGGCAGGCTCCCGGGAGTCGTCCGCCGGACCATACCCAGACACGGCGCCGTTGTCACGGCGCTCCTTGGAGCATTCAGGCGCTGCTTCGCGCGCTGGCCGGTCCGGCGGTGTTATGACCCGTGGCGGTGACGTTTTCCTCAGCGAGCCACTGTGCCGGGGCCTTCCGGGATCCTGTTTGACAGGACGTCAAACGGGAAGCCCCCAGGGACGGGTCCACGGCGTTCCCGGAAGGCCCCGGCACAGTGGCTCGCCCCCGATGGAGAACACCGCTTTCCCGTCGAAGCGCGATGAACCCAAAAAAAGCCCCGCACAAGGCGGGGCCGGCACTTCGGATTCAAAGCAGGATTATTTTTCCACGAAGGCGCGCTCGATCACGTATTCATGCACATGGCCGCCGCGTGACTCACGGAAACCCCACTCATCGAGAATATCGGTGAAATCCTTCAGCATGGCGGGGCTGCCGCACAGCATGAAGCGATCTTCATCGAGATTGGGTTTGGGCAGCGCCAGATCGTCGAACAGCTTGCCGCTGGTCATCAGATCGGTGAGCCGGCCTTTGTTGCGATAGGGTTCGCGGGTCACCGTGGGATAATAGAGCAACTGATTACGAATAATGTCGCCGAAGAATTCGTTATCCGGCAGCTCGTTTTCGATCACGTCGCGATAGGCCAGCTCGGAGGTGTAGCGCACACCGTGGGTGAGAATCACCTGGTCGAACTGCTCGTAGATCTCCGGATCCTTGATGATGCTCAAGAACGGCGCCAGACCGGTACCGGTGGACAGCAACCACAGGCGCTTACCGGGCCGCAGATGGTCCGCCACCAGGGTGCCGGTGGGTTTGCGGCTCACATAAATCTTGTCGCCGGGCTGGATTTTCTGCAGCCGGGAAGTGAGCGGACCGTCCGGCACTTTGATGCTGAAGAATTCGAGTTCTTCCTCATAGTTGGCGCTGGCGATGGAATAAGCGCGCAGTAGCGGACGGCCACCATCCTGCTCCAGGCCGATCATGGTGAAATGACCGTTTTTGAAGCGGAAGCCGGGGTCGCGACTGGTGGTGAAACTGAACAGAGTTTCGTTCCAGTGGCGAACGCTGGTGACGGTTTCAGTATTCAAATTTGACATATGCTAATACGCTTTTATTCCGAAATATTCAGTTGGTGAGAATATAACCACCTTTGAGATATCGGTAAAATGGGTTATTCCGATATTTGATATCGATTATATCGATGAGGCCCTTATGCGCTACACCCTGCGTCAGTTGGAAGTGTTTCTCGTTACCGCCCACTTCGAGAACGTGAGCCGCGCCGCGAATCACTTGAGCATGTCTCAATCCGCTGCCTCCGGGGCACTCAAAGAGTTGGAATCCCAGTTCGAAATCAAACTGTTCGAGCGTGCCGGCAAGCGCCTGCGCCTGAACGAACTGGGCCGGCAGCTCTGGCCCCGGGCCGAAGCCCTGTTGGGCCAGGCCCGCGATCTGGAGGCGGGTCTGCTGGCGCACCAGGAGCTGGGTCAGCTTAAGGTGGGCGCTACCCTCACCATCGGCAACTATCTGGCGGTGAGCATCATGTCCCGCTATATGGCGGAACAGCCCGGCGCCCGGGTGCAACTGGAAGTAGCCAATACCAGTGCCATTGTTGACCGGGTTCTGGGGTTCGACCTTGATTTGGGGCTGATCGAGGGTGAAATCAATCACCGTGATCTTGAATTGCTGCCCTGGCGGGAGGACGAATTGGTGGTGTTCTGTGCACCGGATCATCCTCTGGCCGGCAAGGCGCGCCTGGACGACGATGATCTGAAAGCCGCCACCTGGATTGTTCGCGAGCCGGGCTCCGGTACCCGGCAAACCTTCGAGCGCGGCATGCACGGGATTCTCTCCGACCTCAATCTATTGCTGGAGCTGGAGCACACGGAAGCGATTAAGCGGGCGGTGGAAACCGGGCTCGGGATCAGTTGTTTGTCCCGGGTCTCGTTGCGAGAGGCGTTCCGGCGCGGTTCGCTGGTGCCGCTGGCGGTGCCGGAACGGGACTTCAGCCGTGACTTCTACTTCGTGCTGCACCGGCAAAAATACCGCAGCCCGGGCGTGGAGCGCTGGCTGCAGCTTTGCCGGGAGTCCCGCGACCAGGGCTGATGGCTTAGCCGTCTTTCGGGCGGTAGTCGTCGCGGACCACGCCCTCCAACGCTTCCCACGGCACCGTCAGTGTGGGCTGCCCCATTACATAGGGCGCGATGGTGTAGACGTCGTAGTGCAATACCAGGCCTTTGCGGGTGAAGCGGAAGTCGCTGGTTTCGTGAAACGGCCAGGCTTCACGAAAGTCCTGGTCGGAGTCCACTTCCTTGTCGAGCCACTGATCATGGGCTTGGCGCGCGGCTTGTTCGAAGGTGTCCTCCTGGCCCGGGCGGATCACCTGTCCGAGCGACACCGGCCGATTATTGGTCAGGTCCCAGTTCAGCCAGCGGGTCACTGGCATGCCGTGGGCGCCGCCGGTGAATTCATAGCTGTCGATGGCCACGGTGAGCAGATCTTTCCAGTGTCCGAGTTGGCTGGTTTCGCCGTTCAGTTTCCAGCCCCGGGCACCTTCCCCAGGGATTTCCCCGGCGGTGGCGAGGAAGCGCTTGGCGGCGTCTTCCAGGCTCGCCGACGGTGGCGGGTTGTCCTCGCCGCTGACCGCCAACTGTTGTGTCAGGCGGCGACGCACGGCCTGGTTCAATTCCGGGTGGCCTTCGTAGAGTTCCAGGTCCACGGTCACGATGGGGCAATCGTCGCCGCTACAGTGATCCGCGGTTCGACGGAACGTCTCATGGCGGGTTTCCAGCTTGGCTTTCGGGGAGGGTGCCGTGGAAGATGACGAAGAGTCCGCCGTCGGCGTGTCGTCAGTGCTGGGTTCGGCCGTCGATTCGGTGTTCGACTCGGCGGCCTGACTGTCGTTGGCGCCATCGCTTTGGTCGGTGCTGTTATCGCAGGCGCTCAATGCCAGCAATGTGGCCAGGGCGGCGGCGGATAGCCATGGCTGAGACCCTGAAAAGAAACCGTTGAAGCGGCGTTCCGGCATGACAGGTTCCTGATTCTGTATCGGTGATTGGTCACCGAGCATGCCTTGATTGCCCGTTACCGGGCAAGTCGTGACGCCGCTTCTCGGGCGCTCAGTCGACTTTCTCGAAGTAACCGAGCAGACGCAGTGCCGCTATTTTGTCGCCGTCGATGTCCAGGTCATCGCCGGCCAGAGCGGCCACCGCGCTGCGGTTGCCGGCGGCGATCGCCTTCCAGACCGGCTCACTGGTTTCCAGCACCGCCACGGTGTCGTCATCCAGGCCCGGGTGCACCTGGGCCACGCCTCGGCGTATCTCCAACGTGAAGAGCCGGTTGCTGTCACGGAAGCGGAAGCCGAGTTTTTCGTGGACATCGAGCGTCTCCTCCGCTTTCAGGAACGCCGGCATGGCGGTCAGGAAGTTTTCAACCGGCAAGGTGGCGAGGAAGCCTTCTGGAGGCGGGGCCCGAAAGCCTGGTTTCAGGCCGTCCGCTTCTTCCCGGGCGACGGTGAAATAATAGTTCCGGGCGTTGGGGTTGGATTCCACCTGCCCCAGTTCGCGAAGGGCCTGGGCGCGCAACTGGTTTACCTCGTCATCTTCGGGGCGTAGGGCCCGCAAATGGTCGCTGAGGTTAAGCGCCCACTGGGCGTCGCCTTGTTCCAGGGCGTCGCGGGCTTTATCCGCCAGTGCTTGTTCGCCGCCGGCCAGCTCCGCCATGCGTTGCGCCTGCTGGGCGCCGGTGAGTGGCTGCAGGGTGCTGGGATTGCCGTCGAACCAACCCAGGTAGCCGTCGAATACCGAGCGCACCGACCAGCTCACCTTGCCGTAGAATTCCTGCAGCCAGGGGCTCTCCGCCAGATGCGGCGGCAGGTGCACGCGCTCCACGATTTGATCCGGTGTCAGGCCCCGGTTCATATAACGCAAAGTCTGGTCGTGGACATACTGAATCGCGTCGCGGTAATCGGTGAGTGTGTCCTGAATGTGCTCACGACCCTGGATCGGCCGGGTGTGGCTGGGAATCAGATACTCCGCGTTCAGGGCGCGGATTTTGTCCAGGCTGGCGGCCCACTTCTGCACATCCCGGTAGTAGGTGCCGCGAATGGTGTAGAGATTGGGGAAGGTTTGATAGATGTTGTCGCCGCTCAGCACCACTTTCTTTTCCGGCAGCCAGACAAACAGTTGATCCTCGGTTTCGCCGGGGGCGTGTACCAGTTCCAGCTTGATGCCGGCGATGGTGATTGCCAGGCGTTCGTTCACGGTGTGGTCCGGCGGCAATGCGAACAGCGTGCTCTCTTCGCCGACGCCCAGATGGGGACCGATGCCATCGTTGATGCGCTCGCCCTCGGGAAGGTGGTGGCCGAACATGCGCATGGAGCGGGCGGTAATGATGGGGCGAATCTGATTCACCACCCGGTTGATATAGTAGCCGGTGCTTTGATGGGCGTAGACCGGCACCTCGCCGGGGGCGGCGAAGGCGCGCGCGCCGAATACATGATCGGCGTGGTTGTGGGTATAGACGATGGCCGCGACGGGCTTGTCGGTGATTTCGCGGAAGGCCGCCAGTACCGCTTCCCCTTCCGCCACGGTTTCCATAGTGTCGACAATAATGATGCCGTCGTTGCCTTCCAGCATAATGGAGTTGGCGAGGCCGAAGCCCACCGCCACATAGACGCCATCGGTGACTTCCACCACTTCTTTCTCGAACAGCTTGCTGTGTTCGCGCAGTGCCTGCGGAGCGGGCGTGTCGCGGGGCGCGGGAGGAGAGGAATCGCCGCAGGCGGCCAACGCCACCGTGAGAAGCAGGGCCAGATATCGCATGTCATATTGTCCTTATTACGAAAGTGCGAAGCAGGCTAGCGTCGGACGCACCGGCCACCAAGGTGGCAAGTGGCCAGCGAACGGTGGTCGCTGACCATGGTTGATGAAACCGGCTCCTCACGTTTCACCGCCACCACGGTCGCCGCCTGGCCACTGGCGGTACTCGATACCCTCGAGCGCCGGGGCGTGGACGGCGATCTGGCGCTGCGCGAGGCGGGGTTGGATCGGGCGCGGCTAGCCGCCAATCCCGGTGGGCGGGTGACGGTGGCGGCCATGGGGCGGTTGTGGGCGGCCGCTGAACGGCTCACCGGTGATCCGGCTATCGGTCTGAACGTGGGTTTGGCCGCTCAGCCCATGCATCTGCGCATCATCGGCCTACTGGTGCAGACCGCTCCCAGCCTGGATCAGGTGATTGATTTCACGGTGCGCTTTCAGGCGCTGATTTCCACCAGTGTGACGGTCTCCCGGGTGCACCGCCCGGGCGCCGTGGGATTAGCGATTCGCCCCCTGGAAGGCACATCGGTGCACCCCTGTGCGCTGGACGCTTTCGTGGCCGCCCATGTGCATCACCTGGTGCGGGTGGCGCCCACCGGTGCGGTTATCGAGGTGGCGCTGCGGCGCCCGCCGCCCGCGGACCCGGGCCCCTGGCGGGCGCGACTGGCGGAGCGGGTGGTGTTCGGCGCCGAGGCGGACACGGTCTGGCATCAGCGGGACCGCCTGCATGTTCCGTTACCGCTCGGCGACGAGGCACTGTCCCGCCAGCATCAGCAGCTCGCCGAACAGGCGCTGGCGGAGCTGGACCGTTCCCCGCCGCTGATCCAGACCCTGCGCGGTTTGTTACGGGTCCGGCCCGGTGGCCCGCCGACGCTGGGCGAACTGGCGGCGGCGGTGAATCTCAGCGAGCGCTCCCTGCGCCGCCATCTGGCGGAGGCGGGTAGCGGCTACCGAAGACTGATTGAGGAACACAGTGCGGAGCGCGCCGCCGCCCTGCTGCGCGCCGGCGACCGCTCGGTGGCGGACGTCGCCGATCAGTTGGGGTTCTCCGATGCGAGCAATTTCAGCAAGGCATTCAAGCGCTGGTACGGGGTCAGCCCGGACCGCTTCCGTCAGGGCTGATGCCGGTGTTTTGCACGATTTTTCAACCTCTGTCCTTGCGAGCGGCAATACTGGCTCCATGTATGTAGACAATAATGGCTAAATCCATGGAGCGAAAAACAATGCGACATTCATTGCTTCTGGCGGCGGCCCTGATGATGGCCACCACCGCCACCAGTTGGGCGCAGGACGCCACGGAAGGGACGCCCAACATCAAGCAGCCCGACCAGGAAAACGTGTCCGCGCAAATGCAGGATAGCTGGGAAGAGTTTAAGCACTTCTCCGTGGAGCAAAAAAACGAAGCGGTGGCGCTGGCGCGCCGAGCGCTGGAAAACCTGGATGAAGAGATCGAGGAAACGCAAACGGAGATCGATCAGGGCTGGCAAAACCTGTCTCAGGAAGCGCGCTTGGAAAAGCAGGAAACGCTGAGTGAACTGAAGGACGAGCGCCGCGAACTGCAAGGCGAGTATCAGGAGCTGGAAGCCGCCAGTGCCGACAACTGGGACGAGGCCAAGCAACGTTTCGGCGCCGCCTGGCAGTCCACCAAGCAGGCCTGGCGCGACCTGACCGCCCCCAGCCCGGACGCCGAATAATTGTAGGAGCGGGCCCTGCCCGCGAAAGGCAAGCAAAGCTTGCCGGCAGGATGCCAGAGACCTTGTTTGTACCACCGTTAGAGAGGGCTCTGGGATCCCGCCGGGTGGCTAATGCCACCCTTTCGCGGGCTGGGCCCGCTCCCACAAGGCCCGCTCCTACATTCACACGTCGGCGAAATGCTCGCCGCCGCGAAGCCAGCGGCGCAGCAGCCGCTCGACGCGGTCGGGGTACTGCGCCAGCAGTGCCGCCGCTACTTCTCGGGCCGGGGCCATGAGCGCTTCGTCACGTACCAGGTCGGCGATGCGAAACGCCAGATCCCCGGTCTGGCGGGTGCCGAGCCACTCCCCGGGGCCCCGTAATTTCAGGTCTTCCTCGGCGATCACGAAGCCGTCGCTGGTGTCGCGCATCACCGCCAGCCGCTTCTTGGCGGTGAACGACAGCGGTGTCTGATAGAGCAACAAGCAATAGCTTTGTTCGCCGCCACGGCCTACTCGGCCACGTAACTGATGCAGTTGCGCCAGGCCCAGCCGTTCCGCGTTTTCCATCACCATCAAGGTGGCGTTGGCCACGTCCACGCCCACCTCGATCACGGTGGTCGCCACCAGTAATTGGGCGTCACCATGGGAAAAGCGCGCCATGCGCGCCGCTTTGTCCTTGGCTTTCATGCGCCCGTGCACCAGTTCCACGGTGAGTTCCGGCAGCACCTCCTGCAAGGTTTCGAAGGTGGCTTCGGCGGCCTGGGCCTGTAATTCATCGGACTCTTCGATCAATGTGCATACCCAGTAGGCCTGGGTGCCTTCCAGGCAGGCGGCGCGGATGCGCGCCACCACGTCGTCCCGGCGTGAGGTGGGTAGCGCCAGCGTCTGTATCGGTTTGCGGCCCGGCGGCATTTCGTCGATTACCGAGGTGTCCAGATCGCCGTAGACGCTCATCGCCAGAGTGCGTGGAATCGGCGTGGCGGTGAGAGTGAGCTGGTGAGGCACCTGATTGCCGAAGCGGCCTTTTTCGCGCAGGGCCAGGCGTTGCTGCACGCCGAAGCGGTGCTGTTCGTCGATGATGATCAGGCCCAGCCGCTGGAACGCCACCGCGTCCTGGAACAAAGCGTGGGTGCCTATCACCAGGGCGGCGCTGCCGTCCGCCATCGCCGCCAGCGTTTCACGGCGTGCCTTGGCGCCGACGCTGCCCGCCAGCCAGTGCACCGCGATGCCCAGGGGGTCGAGCCAATGGCGGAAGTTGGCCAGATGCTGCTCGGCGAGCAATTCGGTGGGTGCCATCAGGGCCACCTGGTAGCCGGATTCGATCGCCACCAGAGCGGCGGCGGCGGCCACCAGGGTCTTGCCGGAGCCCACGTCCCCTTGGATCAGGCGCAGCATTGGGTGGTCGCGTTGCAGATCCGTGCGGATTTCGCCAATCACCCGCTGCTGGGCGCCGGTGAGCGTAAAGGGCAGGCTCGCCAGCAGCCGGCCGGTCAGCCGGTCGCCGCTCAGGGCCGGCGCCGCCAGCGATTTCTGGCCGGCGCGCTTGGCGAGCACGCCTAACTGATGGGCGACCATCTCTTCCATCACCAGCCGTTTTACCGCCGGATGGTTGCCGTCCAGCAACAGATCCACCGGGTCGTCCGGCTGTGGGTGGTGCAACTTGGTCAGTGCCTGGGCGAGGCCGGGCAGGCCGCTTTGATCAAGCAGCGCGGCGGGGATCAGTTCGTCCGGGGCGTGGGTTTTGAGCCACTGGAGGCCCTGGGCGGCCAAGTTGCGCAGCAGTTTCTGGCTGACGCCGTCGGTGGTGGGGTACACCGGGGTCAGTGCCTTTTCCAGCGGTGGCAGGTCCGGGCCGGTCTGGTACTCCGGATGGTAGAACTCCAGGCCGGCGGCGCCTGGGCGTGGCTCGCCATAAACGCGGATGGTACGGCCTTTCTCCAGGTGATTTTTCTGCGCCGCGCTGAAGTGATAGAAACGCAACGCCACCAGGCCGGTGCCGTCGGCCACCTTGCACAGTAGTGAACGGCGCTTGCCGAACACCACGTCGGCGGCCATCACCTCGCCCTCGATCACCACGCCCTGCTCCGGGCGCAAGCTGCCGATAGGAGTGATACGGGTGCGGTCTTCGTAACGGAACGGCAGATGAAAAAGCACGTCTTCCAGGGTCGCCAGCCCGAGCCGGGCGAGCCGTTCCGCCGCCCGGGGGCCGACGCCCTTAAGACGGGTGATGTCGATCGTCTCCAGGGCGGCGGGGGCGCTCATGTCAGGCGGCGAGGCCCTCGCGGGGCACGGCCTGGCGCAGTACTTCGATGGCCTTGGGCCGCGGGAAGCTGTCCCGCCACACCAGAGCGATGTTACGTGACGGTACCGGCGCGGCGAACGGGCGCACCGCGAAGGTGCTCTTGTCGTAGCCGTGTTGGTGGAGCGCCGAGTTGGGCAGCACGGTGATGCCCAGGCCGGACGCCACCATGTGGCGCAGAGTTTCCAGGGAACCGCCTTCAATTTGCACCAGGTTGCGCTGGCGCTCCGAGTCTATCGCCGGGCACAGCTCCAGCACCTGGTCGCGGAAACAGTGGCCCTCGCCGAGCAGCAGCAAGGTTTCGTCGAGCATTTGCTCCGGCTGAATTTGTTTCTGTTTGGTCCAGGGATGGTCGCCGGGCAGCAGCACCGAGAAGGACTCTTCGTACATCTTGGCGCGTACCAGGCCGCCGCCGGAGAACGGCAGCGCCACGATAATGGCGTCCAATTCGCCGCGGTCCAGTTTGCCGCGCAGTACGTGAGTGTAATTCTCTTCGATGAACAGCGGCATCTCCGGCGCTTCCGCCCGCACCCGCGGTATCATGGTGGGGAACAGGTACGGCGCTACGGTGAAAATGGCGCCGACCCTCAGCGGTGAGCCGAGCTGGTCACGCTGGCTCAGGGCCATCTGCTCAAGTAGATCGGCCTGCTCCAGGACCCGCTGGGCCTGGGCGATGATCGGCTCCGCCTGGGGGGTGACCACCACCTCCCGGGGGCGCCGTTCGAACAGCGGCATGCCGAGCTGTTCTTCCAGCTTTTTGATCGCCGCGCTCAGCGTCGGTTGGCTGACGTTGCACACCTGGGCGGCATGGCCGAAGTGGCGTTCCCGTGCCAGGGCGACCAGATAGCGTAGTTCTGTTAGTGTCATAAGCGTAAAAACTTTTTTCGATGATAGGGCATTGTGCCGGACTCAAAGACTATGGGCCATATCCTAATTGCGGGCCTCGGCGATCTGGGCCGGGGCCTGGCGGAAACCCTGCTTGCCGAGGGGCATCGGGTGAGCGGCATACGCCGTGGCGGTCAGGCGCCCGCCGGCGTGGATCTATACAGCCAGGACCTGCTCGACGGCGCCCACCTGCTGCCGCCGGATCAGGTGGACATGCTGGTGATTATCATGACCCCCAGCGAATACTCCGAAGAAGGCTATCTCAAGGCCTATGTGCGCGCACCGTTGAACCTGCTGGACGCGCTGGCCGAGCGGCAACCTCTGCCGCCGATTCTGTTCGTGTCCAGCAGCGCGGTGTTCGGCGACCTGGAAGGCGATGTGGATGAAAGCACGCCGCCGGCGCCCGAGCGATATAACGGCAAGGTGGTGCTGGCGGCCGAACAGGAAATCAGCACCCGGGGCCTGATCACGGTGGTCCGCTTCACCGGCATCTACGGTCCCGGCCGTAACCGGCTGCTCACCAAGGTGACGCGGATGGCGCACGGCGACGAGCCGTTGCCGGAGGCGAAATGGAGCAACCGCATCCATCGTGACGATTGCGTGGGCCTGCTGGGCAATCTGGTGGGACGCTGGCTGGCCGGCGAGACCGTGCCGCCGCTGGTGGTAGGCACCGACAATAGCCCGGCCAGCAACCTGGACGTCTACCAATGGTTGGCGCAGCAGCAGGGCCTGTCGCTGCCGGTGCCGGCGGCCAAGCCAAGCGGCAAGCGCGTCCACAGCCGCTTCATCGCCGACCGCGGCTACACCCTCCGCTACCCCGACTTCCGTGCCGGCTACGCGACGCTCTTGTAGGAGCGGGCCCAGCCCGCGAAAGGCCGGCAAAGCCGGCCGGCAGGATTCCAGAGACCTGTTCGGTTGAATCCAACAGGCGCTTTAAGAAGCCTCTCTGGGATCCCGCCGGGAGCTTCGCTCCCTTTCGCGGGCGGGGCCCGCTCGCACAGGGCGAGTGATCGAGCACAAAAAAGCCGGGCTTACGCCCGGCCTGTGTCGAGGGGTGTTGGTTGCGGGGCTGTCAGGCTACCCGCTGGTACTGGGTGCTGCAGGAAGACACCGCGGCCTGAATTTTCTCGTCGTGTTTCCCTTTGTCGGCAATGTCGGATAGCGAAATCACGCCCGCCAGGCTTTTGCTGTCCCGGTCGTCGAGCACGATAAGGCGCTGTACCTGTTGTTCCTGCATATTGGCCGCGACATCGGCGACGTCGTCCTCGGTGAAACAGTAGAGGACCAAGCCTGTCATGCAGTCTTTCACTGGTGTGTCCGGGCCTTTACCTTCCGAGAGTGCCCGGATTACCAGATCCCGGTCGGTGGTAATGCCCACCAAGCGGTCGTGTTCGGCGATCGGTAACACGCCGACGTGAAGATCCCGCATCATCCTGGCAGCGTCTTCTACACTGGCATCGGTGTTCAGGGTGCGGGGGGCTGTGCTCATTACGTCCTGTACTTTCATAGCTTTTAACTCCTTCTCTTGCGACTGCATTACTGCAAAAAAGCCATTGGTTCGCGGCGCCTAGTGTCCGTGCCGGCGCCGAGTTCCACCATGACAAGTACATCAGGGCACCGACAACGGATGCTGAGAACGATTCCGGATATGCCCGTTGCCATCATTCCATTGGTTTATATGGCCTGAGGGGCGAGGCTGGGCGTCGTGGTCCGGCTGCGGTATGGTTGGCGCTTTCGCCCGGCATCCGGCGGCTTCCAGCCGTTTGTCCTCTTGTGCCGGGCGGTGGAATCGGTAAAGTGTGCGCCCTTAAAAGTGGTCCCGCGCGGGAGTGAAGCAATGACGGTATCGGTAGCGGTTGTGATGGGGTCCCAGTCCGACTGGGAGACCATGAAGGAGGCTTGCGACGCCCTCACCCAGTTCGGTGTGAGCTGGAAGGCGGAGGTGGTGTCCGCCCACCGTACCCCGCAGCGCATGTACGATTTTGCCCGTACCGCGGCGGACCAGGGCTACAAAGTGATCATCGCCGGCGCCGGCGGTGCCGCCCACCTGCCCGGCATGATCGCCGCCATGACGCCGTTGCCGGTGCTGGGCGTGCCGGTTCAGAGCCGTTCGTTGTCCGGTCTGGACAGCTTGCTGTCGATCGTACAGATGCCCAAGGGCGTGGCCGTGGGCACCCTCGCCATTGGTGCCGCCGGGGCCTACAACGCCGGTCTGCTGGCGGCGCAGATGCTGGGCAGCGACGACCCGGCCCTGCAAAAACGCATCGCCGACTGGAAAGCGGCCCGCGCCGACCAGGTGCTGGCGGACGCGGAACTGGGGCAAGGGTAAACACTGAATGAATCGTGTATTGGTACTTGGCGGCGGCCAGCTTGGCCTGATGATGGCGGAGGCCGCCGCCCGTCTGGGACTGGTGGTGGACCGTTATGACCCGGAGCGGGCGTTGCTGCTGCCCGGCACGTCCGATCTGGCGGTGCCGGTTACCTGGGAAGAATGCTTGGAACGATACCCGGTGATCACCGTCGAGCGCGAAGCCTTCCCTGACAGCGGCCTGTCCGCGCGGCTCGCCGCCAGCGACCGTTGCGTGGCGCGCGGCGCCCTGGCTGTGATTCCGGACCGCCAGACCCAGAAAACCATGCTTGATGACCTGGGTATCGCCACCGCGCCGTGGCGGAACCTGGACAAGACCCAGGACCTGGCCGACGCCGTCGCCGAGTTCGGCGGGCTGGTGGTCAAAGCACGCAGTGGCGGTTATGACGGCCGCGGCACCTGGATTATTGGCGAAGGCGACGATCTGTCCTCCGTGCCGGCGGACGAACTGGCCGGCCGCGCCATCATCGAGAAGAAAATCCCTTTTCGGCGTGAGCTGTCCATCGTCGGTGCCCGCAACCTCGCCGGCGAGACCCTGTTCTACCCGCTCACCCGTAACTGGCACGTGGACGGCATCCTGCGTCTGAGTGTGGCGCCGGCCAACGCCTGCGCGGCCTTGCAGCCGGAAGCGGAGAGCGTTTTGCGGCGGATCATGGAAAAGCTGGATTACGCCGGCGTAATGGCGGTGGAGTTCTTCGAAGAGGATGGCCGCTTGCTGGTCAACGAGATCGCGCCGCGGGTGCACAACTCCGGCCACTGGACCCACGAAGGCGCGGACTGGTCGCAGTTTGATCTGCACGTGCATGCGCTGGCCGGCGTGCCGCTGCACTCGCTCAACGTGCACGGCCCCAGCGCCATGGTGAATCTGATCGGCACGCCCTTCGATCAGGCCTGGCTGCAGCATCCCGGTGTGGTGCATTGGTATGGTAAAAGCGTGCGCCCGGGCCGGAAGGTGGGCCACGCCAACCTGGTGGCGCCGACCCTGGACGGTCTGAAGAAGGACCTGGACGCCTGGGCCGACGTGCTGCCGCAAGGCTTCGAGGCGATTCTCGACTCGGAGTTGGCGCTGGACTAAGCGACCCACACCGGGACGTCATCGAACCGGCCCCAAAGAAAACGCCCCGCGAATGCGGGGCGTTGTCGTTTGCGGTTTCGGAAAGAGGTTAGGGAGGAGTGCAGGCCGGTAGCCCCGCACGATCCGCCGTGGAGAACGCGCAGCCGAAGCTATCGGCGGCCACCGTGGCCGGGTTCAGGAAGTCGTCGCCGCCGGGCATCGGTCCGCCCTGTTCCCAGGCCACCATGTCCTCAAAGGCGTTGATCTGCTCATCCAGAGTGAAGTCGCAATGGGAGGGTGAGCGGATCGCCCGCTGTGCCAGCCAGCCGCCGTTGCCGTTGGCCTCGGCTCGTTCACGGTAGATTTTTCCGTGCTCGAAGGGCACATACAGGTCGCCCAGACCTTGCAGGCTTACCACCGGAATATTGAATTCGCCGTTAACCACCGGGATCCAGCGCAGGCCGTCGGAACGGCGGGCATTGGCGGACGGGTTGTCCTCCACGCGCAGAATGGTGTCGTTGAACGCCTGTTCCTCGGAAGTGAGCGCGGGATCGTTATCGAACTGATATTCCACGCCGGCATTGCCGGTCAGGTTTTTCGCCAGGATACCGTTCACTGTGCCATCCCGGCCGCCGGTGCCCATCACAGTGCCCCAGAGGGCGGTGCGGAAGCCGATATCGGCGATCGGGCGTTCGCCGCCGGTGAGGTGCCGGAACAGCGCCTGCAGTTTCTCGCCTTCCTCACTAAGAACGCCTAACGAGACGCCCGCTGGCGGGGTGTCCCACACCACGTCATTGATGGCATCAATGTCGAAGTTAGTGGCGGGTATCGCTTCCAGGGGAGGCGCGCTGGGATCGTTCATATGCGCGAAGTGCTGCGCCGCCATGGTCGCTTGGGTGAGGTACTCGAACTCGAAGGTGTCGCCCACCACACCGCACATGGGCACCGCGCCGTCGTATTGCACCGGGTTGTTGGCGGTGGCCAGGGTTTCGTCCTCGATGGCGGCGGCGGTGACGTGTCCGCCCATGGAGTGGCCGGTGATATAGCGGCGGTCCGGGGCGGCCAGCCCGGTGATGTCGGTAAACGCCAGCGCCAGTTCGTTGGTGTCCTCGACGCCGGTGCGCACGTCGTAGAAATTAGTGGAATAACTGGAAGCGGCCCAGGCGTAGCCGTTATCCAGCAGCCACTGGCGGATGCTGGGGTTGCCGACGGTGAGGTCAGAACCTTCGCCCCGGTAGCCGTGGGCATACATCACCAGACGGCCGTTCCAGGCGTCGGGCACTTCGATGCGATAGCTGGCGCCATTGGGGCGGATGCCGGACCACTGTTGGGCGTCTTCATGATGGGCTACGCCACCGTCCGCGTCGAAGTCAGCGGCCTGTGTCTCGCTGGCGGTGAAGGTGCGGGTGTCCTGGACACGGGCGGCTTGCGACGGTTCGCCGCCACCGGAATTGCTGCTGTCGCCGCCGCAGCCGGCCAGCAGCCCGGCGGCCAGCAGCCCGGTTAACAGGCCGACCTTGGGTATTGTGAAATAGATGCTCATTGTTGTTCTCCCGATGTTATTGGAATTGTGGGTCTTCTTTTATTGGTGTTTCGCTATGCGAAATAGGTTTCTGAAAGAAAGTAGCGGTTAATATCTGCCCAATGGACAAAAGCTGTCAATAACATGAAAGACCTGGCGGGGGATTTGAGAGGTGGCCGTGAAAGCGTGCTGTGGGAAGTTGCCGGGAGTTTCGCTCCCTTTCGCGGGGCAGGCCCGCTCGCACAAGAGATTCGCGGGGCAGGCCCGCTCGCACAAGAGATTCGAGGGCCGGGCCCGCTCGCACAAGGCCCGGTTCCGCGTATCGGTCAGGGTTAGAAGTCGACGCGCTGCAGCAACAGGTCGGTGACCTGTACGGTGCCGGCGGGGGTCTGGTCGAAGGCCAGTTCCACCGCGTTCAGGTTGGTGAAGTCGACGCCTTCAAAGGCGGTTAGCGGAATGTCGACGGCGTTGAGCGTGGTTTTCTGCGAGCCGTGATTGGCGTCGTCGTAGAACTCTCGACCCGGCGGGTAGAAAAGGCTCTCGGTGTAATCGCTGGCGAGGGCCGACACCCGGTTGCCGTCCATATCTTCCAGGATCACCTGGAAGTCCTGGCCGGCGGTGTTGTCCAGGTCGCCGTGGGAAACGCCGACGCGTACCGACAGCACCTGGTAGTCGGTGGCGTTAACACCCAGAAGCTCGGAGCGGTAAGTGGCGGCGGTGTCCCAGGCCATGAACAGTTGCTCGGCGATGTTGAACGTGGGCGTGGCCACGTCGCAGCCTTCACCGGGCCGGCCGTTGGTCTGACAGATGCCGAAGGATGAGAAACCGTCGAAGCGCACCGCGCCGCCCAGGTTGTTGGTGGTCAGGCTGGCTGGATCAAGCGTGTCGTCGATAACCAGACGGTCTGAGGCGGGGGCGTGCACGCTCAACAGGTAACGGTCGTCACAGGGGCCGACGCCATCCGGGCAGGCGTTGCCGGGCACGGAGCTCTGGCCGTTCCAGTAGGCGCCAAACGCTTCTTCACCGCCGATAAAGTAACGGAAGAAGGAGGCGATAAAGAACTGCCCCTGGGCCTGCTGCACCTCCGGGGTGTCCCGGCCGTTGCCGGCGGCGTTTTCACCGCACCAGGGATCGTCGCCGTCACTGTCGAGGATGGTCCAGTCATCAGGACGGGAGTCGGTGGTCCAGACGGTGTTGTAGTAGTTGTGGTTGGCGCCCATCGGGATCAACTGGAATTTCGGATAGGGGTCGTTGTCGACCGCATAGCGGCTGGTGTCATAGGCGAAGTTGCCCATCAGGTCTTCCACGTCGCCATCGCAGTAGCCGGCCAGGGCCAGGAAGGTCACATTGCTGACGGTCTGGGTGTTGTAGTCGGTGGGGGCCAGAGAGAACACTGCGGTGATGTTGTGCGGTTCCGGCTGGCTGCGATTGTAGAGCACCGTCTGGTTGACGCCCTCACCGCCACGGGAGTGCCCCATAATGCCGATCTGGCTCATGTCGAGCTTGCCCATCAGCATGTCCAGGCTGTTACCGCCGGAGCCGTTGATGGTGCGGAACTCATCGAGATGGCGTACCGCCAGCATGGAGCGCGCCAAAGCGCCGGTATCACCGCTGCTGGGGCCGCTGTCGTTGTCATTAATGTCGTTGGCGTCCACCGAGATTACCGCATAGCCGTGGCTGGCCAGATTGCTGGAGATGTACTCGTAACCCCGGTAGCTGGGGATCGGGTTGTCGCAATCGTCGTCGTCAATACCGCGCCCGTCGTAGCAGGTGCCGTGGCGACCGTGCAGGAACAATACAACCGGAAAAGGTCCGGCCTGGTCCTGTGGGTACTGAATATAACCATGGATATCGGTGTCGTAGCTGTCGCCGTTTTTGTTATCCATTACCGTCATGCGACCGAAGTTGTACTCCTCTTCGGCGACAGTGAATGGGCCTGTGGCGGAAGCGTCCGGAGCCACGCCGGTGCTTACCGAGTCCGGGGTGGTTTTGGCGTCGGGGGTTTCCTCGACATAAGAAGATGAGGAGTCTCCTCCGCAGCCGGTCAAAAAAAGAAAGGCCGACAGAAAGATAAGGCCCAGCCCGTTTCCGGGCAAAGGACGAATAGTACTGCTCATAATGTGTTCCCCTTGAAAGTGAGGCGGCAAGAGTCCAATCAGGACGGCCGTACACAGGCAAGTTGAGTGCCATGGCAATCGTGGGACTTTATTGAAATCACGCTATTGATGTAAAAGTGCTTGTTTTAATAAGAGTATTTTTAAATGTAAAATGACAAAATAATGTGGAAGATGGATTAGAGGGAAGACTTGCTGGCGGGCTTTTCGGTGATTTTAGTGCCTGTTGCCCGCAATTGAGCACAAAAAAAGGGCGCCGATGCAGCGCCCTTTGGCGTTATGTTGGTGCGCGCCGCAAGACGGGCCGGTATCAGGCGATATCCATTACCGCGTCCATTTCCACATCCGCGCCTTTGGGCAGTGCCGCCACGCCGATCGCGGCGCGGGCCGGGTAAGGCTCCTTGAAGTATTCCTTCATGATGTCGTTGACCAGGTTGAAATGACTCAGGTCGGTGAGAAAGATGTTCAGTTTGACGATGTCTTTCAAGGCCCCGCCGGCGGCCTCGCAGACCGCGCTGAGATTATCGAACACCCGGCGAATTTGGGCGTTCATGTCGCTGCCGACCAGTTCCATGGTGGCCGGGTCCAGCGGAATCTGGCCGGAAAGATAAACGGTGGAGCCGGCCTTGATGGCTTGGGAATAAGGGCCGATGGCGGCGGGCGCCTGATCGGTTTTGATCACGGAACGGTTGGACATAATGGTGTTTCCCGATAATTGATGCGCGTCCTCGACGGCCTCTTCCAGGCGTCGCCGTGGAAGAGGCCGTGTTCAGGCACTGATGCGATGGATCCTCACTACATTGTCCAGCGTGCGTAATCGTTTGATGATGCGCGCCAGGTGAACACGATGTTTAACGGTGAGGGTTACGTTGATGATCGACAGGGTCGGGTCTTTTTCCGCCATGTCGATGGTGTCGATATTGGAGCCCAGTTCGGAAACCATATTGGCCAGGGTAGCGAGAACGCCGCGTTTGTTGACCAATTCGATACGCAGGGCAGCGGTAAATTCCTGCTCCACGTCTTTATCCCAGTTCAATGCAATGCATTTCTCCGGGGCGTCGCGCATTTCCGCGAGCAGATTCTTGCAGGTGTCGCGGTGTACCACGATGCCCTTGCCGGCGCTGAGGTGGCCGATCACGGTGTCACCGGGCAATGGGTAGCAGCATTTGGCGTAGGTGACCATCAGGCCTTCGCTGCCGCGAATCGCCAATGGCAAACGGTCGTCCTCGGGTTCCCTGTCGTCGCCTCGGGCGCCGGCCAGTTTGCGCGCCACCAACGGCGCCAGCCGGTTGCCCATGCCGATATCTTCGAGTAGTTCGTCGAGGTCGCCGTAGTGGTTATCGCTGAGTTCCTGGTGCACGGTGTTTTCTGACAGTTCCGACAGGGTCATTTCATAGCTGCCTAGGGCTTTTTCCAGCAGCCGCTGGCCCAGCTCGGCGGCGTCCTCGCGGCGCTGCTGTTTGAGGAAGTGGCGGATATTGGAGCGTGCTTTGCCGGTCACCACGAAATTGAGCCAGCCGGGGTTGGGGGTGGCATTGGGCGCGGTGATGATCTTCACCGTCTGGCCGGATTCCAGCGTCGTTGACAGGGCCGCCAGCTTGCCGTCGATGCGCGCCGCCACGCAGCGAGTGCCCACCTTGGTGTGCACCGCGTAGGCGAAATCCACCGGGGTGGCGCCGGCCGGCAGTTCCTTGATGTCGCCTTTGGGGGTGAACACATAGGCCTCGTCCGGAAACAGGTCCACCTTCACGTTCTCGATGAACTCCATCGAGTTGCCGGCCTTTTGTTGGATCTCCAGCAGCCGCTGCATCCAGGACTGGGCGCGGGTATGGGTGGGCGAGCCGGGCTCGTCCTGGGATTTATACAGCCAATGGGCGGCGATACCGTTGTTGGCCATGGCTTCCATTTCCTCAGTACGGATCTGGATCTCCAGGGGAATGCCCGAGTGCGCCTTGAGCGTGGTGTGCAGGGATTGGTAACCGTTGGCCTTGGGGATCGCCACGTAGTCCTTGAAGCGGCCGGGGATCGGGATGAAGTGGTTGTGCACCGCGCCCAGCACCCGGTAGCAGGTGTCCACCCGGTCAACGATGATGCGGAAGCCGAACACGTCCATGATGTCCACGAACGGCTTATGCTGCTCCTTCATCTTCTGGTAGATGCTGTAGAGGTGCTTCTCCCGGCCCAGCACACGGGCCTGGATGCCTTCTTCCTCCAGGCTGCGCTCAATACTGGTTTTGATCGAGGAGAGAATTTCCCGTCGGTTGCCGCGTGCGGACTGCACCGCTTTGCCGATCAGTCGCGCGCGCATCGGGTGGATGTTGTGGAACGCCAGGTCTTCGTATTCCACCCGCATGTTGTACATACCCAGGCGGAAGGCGATGGGCGCGTAGATTTCCAGGGTTTCCGTGGCGATGCGCTTACGTTTTTCCGCCTTCATGACGTGCAGGGTGCGCATGTTGTGCAGGCGGTCGGCCAGTTTCACCAGGATCACGCGGATGTCCCGGGTCATGGCCAGCATCATCTTGCGCAGGTTCTCCGCCTGCTGCTCCGCTTTTGATTCGAACTTGATCTGGGCGATCTTGGAGACGCCGTCCACCAGTTCGGCGACCTCCTGGCTGAACTCCTCGGCCAGGTGCTCCTTGCTGACACCGGTGTCTTCGATCACGTCGTGCAGCATGGCGGCCATCAGCGAGGCGTAGTCCATGTGCATGTCCACCAGAATGTTGGCGACCGCCAGCGGGTGGGTGATGTAGGGGTCCCCGCTCCGCCGGTACTGGCCCTCATGGGCTTTCTCGGCGAAATAGTAAGCGCGCACTACCTGTGAGATTTGCTCTTCCGTCAGGTAGCTGCGTAACCGCTTTTTCAGGTTATTAATGGAGGGCAAGGGGCCTCGCCACGCCGCCAGGGCGAATCGAAGTGAACAGTAATTCCTAGCTTAGGTTTGGCGTAATGATTTGTCTACGTTATCGCCCTGAGTGCTTGAAAAGCCAGGGGTTTTCGATATGAGAGGCGGATGCTATGACAGCGCGCCGTCGGATGACGGTGGGGAAAGTGTGAAGGGGGTGGTTCGAAAGGCGGGGTACAAGCCGTTGTATCCCGCCTTCGGCACTGGCGTTATTCGCCGAACGACTGGGTCAGCATGGCCAGATCGTCCACTTCCGCGCCCTGATCGGCAATCGGATTCTCGACGGATTCCGAGGTGACTTCGCCCTCGGCGATCTCGCGCAGCGCCACCACGGTGGGCTTGTCGTTTTCCCAGGCCACGCGGGGTTCCTTGCCGCCGGTCTGCAGTTGACGGGCGCGCCGGCTGGATACCAGAACCAGCTCGAAGCGGTTGTCCAGTTGTTCCAGGCAGTCTTCTACGGTTACACGGGCCATGTCGATCTCCTATTGCGGGGGCGCGCAGATCGCTGTCGAGGGCGTTGTGCGCGGCACGCGATTCTACTGGGTTTCCGTGCCCGACAACAAGTCGGCCAGCGTGGCCGCCTGACGAACGGCCTGACGATCGGTGGTCAGACGCCGTGCTTCGACGATCGCGGCCAGGTCGTGAAGGGCCCGCTCGAAGTTGTCGTTAACCACCAGATAGTCGAATTCGCCGTAGTGACTCATCTCCTCCCGGGCCCCCGCCAGGCGCTTTTCGATCACGTGATCGTCGTCCGAGGCGCGGGTGCGCAGCCTCTGGGCCAGGGTTTTCAGGCACGGCGGCAGGATGAAGATGCTGGCGGCTTCCGGCAGCAAATGGCGGATCTGGGCCGCGCCCTGCCAGTCGATCTCGAGAATCACGTCCTCGCCACCGCGCAGGGTTTCGGCCACCCAATCGGCGCTGGTGCCGTACAGATTGCCGAACACCTCGGCGTGTTCCAGGAAGCGGCCCTCTTCCACCATGCGCACGAATGCCTCGCGGGCCGCGAAATGGTAGTTCACGCCGTCGGTTTCCCCGTCTCGCCGGGCGCGGGTCGTGTGCGACACGGAAATGCGCAGCCGCGGCAAGCGTTCGATCAACGCCGCCACCAGGGAAGTTTTACCGGCGCCGGAGGGGGCCGACACAATATAAAGAGTGCCTTTGTCGGTCATACGCATGCGGATCCTGTCTGCCGGGGTCTCACTCCCCACGAAAACAGGCATTATAGGGGGAAGTCCACGGCCCGTCATGGCCGCCCGGCGCGCACCTCGTCAGGCCCCAAGGAGACCCCATGCAGGACAGCCCCATCACCGCCACCGTCGATCTTCACCGCGACGGCGTGCAGCACGGCTTTCTCAAGCTGCCTCACTCCCATGACGACTCCGCCTGGGGCAGCCTGATGATCCCCATCACCGTGGTGCGCAACGGCGATGGCCCCACCGCCTTGCTGACCGGCGGCAACCACGGTGACGAGTACGAGGGCATCACCGCGCTACTCAAGCTGGCCGGTCGCCTGCGTGCCGAGGAAATCAGCGGGCGGGTAATCATTGTGCCGATGATGAACCACCCGGCGGCGCTGAACGGCACCCGAACCTCGCCCCTCGACAAAGGCAACCTCAACCGTGCCTTCCCTGGTAGCCCCACCGGTACCCTTACCCAGCGCATCGCCGACTATTTCACCCGCTCTCTGGTGCCGCTGTGCGACCTGGCTCTCGACATCCACTCCGGCGGCCGGACCCTGGATCTGCTGCCGTTTGCCGCCACCCACCGGCTCGCCGACACCGATCTGGCGCGCCGCTCTCTGGATGGTGCGCACGCCTTCGGGGCGCCCAACACGCTGTTGATGGCGGAGCTGGAAGGTGACGCCCTCTACGACACCGTGGTGGAAACTCAGGGCAAAGTGTTTATCAGCACGGAGCTCGGCGGCGGCGGAACCACCACGCCGGAGACCGTGGCGTTGGCCGAGCGCGGGGTCGACAATGTATTGCGTTGGGCGGGTATTCTCTCCGGTAAACCGTGCCCCGCCGCCACCCGCATGTTGGAAATCCCCGACCGGGCCCATTACCTGCAAAGCGAACACGCCGGTCTGCTGGAGTTTGTCGTGACGCTGGGCGAGGACGTTAAAGCCGGTGATCTGATCGCGCGGATTTACTCGCTGGAGCGCACCGGCATGGCGCCGGCGGAGTACCGGGCTCCAGTGAGCGGGCTGCTGATAGGGCGTCGCCACCCGGCCAAAGTGGCCATGGGCGACACCTTCGCGGTATTGGCGGTGGCCCTCCGCTGAGGGCCACGATTTAGCGTGGGCGGCGCATCCGGCAGGTCGACGGCATCGCCACATTTTCCTTATCGATGCGGGCGACCTTCTGGAAGTTGAAGGTGGTGCCTTCCGCCCCATAGGGCATATCGTCCTTGAGCACGGACATAAACAGCGGCGTCACAAGTTGGTGGTCTTTTTTGCGCATCACCACGGTTCCGAAGGAGGTGTCCAGAGACAAGCCTTCCAGGGCCAGGGCAACCTGTTCAGGGTTAACGCTGTCCGCTTTCGCCGCCGCCTTCTGAAGCATTTCCAGCATCACCGTGATGCGCGGATAGTATAGGAAGTAGTCCCAGTCTTTTTCGGCGTACATGCGTTTCTGTCGGTCGGCGATTTCTTTCACCTCGGTATCGCCGTAGTAACCGTATATATTATAAATCCGGTCCACGCCCTTCTCGCCGAGCTGGCTGACGACGCCCGGGCTGCCGCCATAGTAAGTGAGAAAAGGAATGTCCAGGCCGAATTCGGCAGCGCTTTTTACCAGTAAAGTTATGTCCTGGCCCCAGTTGCCGGTGATGACCGCGTCCGCCCCGGATGCTTTGATCTTGGACACATAGGGGGTGAAGTCTTTCACCTTGCCCAGAGGATGGAAATCCGTACCCACGATTTCGATATCGGGGCGCTTCTCTTTCAGCATTTCACGGGCGGTTCTTGCTACCGACTTCCCGAAGCTGTAGTCCTGGTTAATCAGGTAAATCTTTTTGATATCGTTTTTGGTTTCGATCCAGTCCGTGAGGGCCTTCATTTTCATGTCGGCATGCGCTTCAAAACGGAAATGCCAAAACGAGCAGCGATCATTGGTAAAGGAAGGGTCGACCGCGCCATGGTTGAGGAACAATACTTCTTTGCCCGGGTTACGCCGGTTGTGCTTATTAACAGCAGCGATCAACGCGGAGCCCACCGCGGAGCCATTGCCTTGAACAATATAGCGGGCGCCGGAATCAATCGCCTTTTGTAATTGAACGAGACTTTCTTGCGGATTGACCTTGTTATCCAGGCCGATGATTTCAAAGTCGCGTCCGTTCATGCCGCCTTCGGCGTTGAGGCGCTCGGCTTCAAACTCAAGATGCGCCAGCAATGGCAGGCCGGTGGCGGCCATGGGGCCGGTTAGAGGATCGATCAAAGCGATTTTGACTGGGGCCGCGAGTACGCTGCCGGTGAAGGACAGCAACACCAGTGTGGCGGCGAGCATCCAATTACGCATATAGCCTCCCGTTTATTGATTACATTATTGGGTAATGTCTATTGACATACCGGGCAGTATGTTGTCATTCGAGACGCGTTGTCTACCCAGGCTATTCCCGCGCCCGGGCACACTTCGGACTGTCTGACTTGCCACATCGTCGCGCTGGTAATTGGCGTGTGGGAGCCGCTGCTGTTCGTGGCAGGGTTGCTGGCGGGGATGTGAGGTTTACAGGGTCATCATGGTGATGCCCGGTTCCCGCTCAACCAGTACGCGATCGCCCTGAAGGCGATAGGTGAGATAGCAGTGCGTCTGCGGCTTGCTCAGAACCCGGGGTGTAAAAACCGCCGCATTGGTGCCCCGGCAACGGGCCGACGGCGTCCAGAGGCCGGGGTGGCCCTCGCGGTGCAGGCGTTCGCCCAGCGCCTGGCAACTGGCAGGATCGTCCGCAGTCAGTGCCGGCCACGCTTGGGCTTGTGGGCGTAAATCGATCAGCGCCGCGTGGCAGTGGACCAAATGCACCCGGCGTTCGACGGCAACACCCTCCAGACTCTGCCAGCCGGCATCGGCCAGGAGCCCGTGGCGCCAATGATGTACGCTTTCGTGAATGGTCGTTTCCAGGGTTTCGCTGCCGTACCAGACCCCGTAGCGTCCTTGACTGAAGCGGCTGTGCGACCAGTGCTCGAAGGGGTATTGAATGGCGGAATTGAACTCTGCTTCCTCGAAGGGGCGGTCAATGATGGGCTCTGACGACTCGTAGTGTTGAGGCTTGTGGCTGGCTTCGAGACGAATAGCCGCGTCCCAATCAGCGGGGTCGTTGCTCAGGTCGTTGAAAAGATCCTGCGAGTGCCTGAGCGACACGATATTCCGATATAGATTCCGATCAACATCGACAAGCCTTAAGCCGCCCAGAGCCGCTCCGTCCATGGAGTCCACCATCTCATTGCCCTCGTTGTCGGTCCAAATAGGCGCGCACCAGATACAGGCCGATCATGCCTTGCTGATCAATCACATCCACGGGAGATACCCCCTGGAACGCTCGGTTTGGTTGACGCATCCAGGCGTAGGCGAGAGCCCGATTATGCGGGAAAAGCAGCCGCAGTGACTTGTGAACGCTCAGCAAAATGCCCGCGCGCTCAAGCTTGTCGCGGTCGTTGGCGAGGGCGCGGCCCTTGCGATAATTACTGAGTGCCGATCGGTTGTCTTTGGACAGTCCCAGCAGGCTGAGCTGCTGGGATGTGGTCAGATCCCAATGATCAAACAGCGTCATCAGCATCTTGCCGATGCGCGTCCGGTCGGTCTCGTTGGGGGCGATGATCGATGCCATGACGTAATCTATGCTGCATATTTTGTTGTTAAGATAACAGGGCGCTTCAATGTCAGCAATCCGATGCCATGATCAGGCACTGGGCGTAACGTCGCTGATTGGGTAGGCCCCGAGCGTGGCTTCCCGGCGCTGCCTACCATCTGCCCACCTTCTGTGGTGGGCATTAGTGCATTTCCCTTGACTGCTTTGGACGGCTTTCGGGTAAGAAATTGAAGTAAAAACAGAGAGTTAAGAGTTAATTGGGGTGCCCTTGGATCTTACTCAATGTTCTGGATCTGTTCCCGCATCTGTTCGATCAGTACTTTCAGCTCCACCGCCGCCGCGGTGGTTTCCGCGTCCACGGACTTTGATGCCAGGGTATTCGCTTCCCGATTGAGTTCCTGCATCAGAAAGTCCAGGCGGCGGCCCACTTGGCCGCCCTTGTCGACGACGCGACGGACTTCGGCGACGTGGGTCACCAGACGATCGAGTTCTTCGTCCACGTCCATTTTCTGGGCGGCGAGCACCAGTTCCTGTTCCAGGCGCTCACTGTCCGGGTTCTCCACGGCGTCCTGGACGCGCTGGCGCAGGCGCTCGCGCAGGGCGTCGCGGATGGCGGGCAGGGCCTGGCGGATGCGGGTCACCTGTTCGCCGATGCCGTCCAGGCGTTCGCGCACCATACGGGCCAGTTGCTCACCTTCACGGTCGCGGGTGGCGACCAGGGCGTCGAGCGCTTCGTCGAGGGCCGCCAGTGCTTCCGTATGCAGGGTGTCGGCGTCCACCTCGCGGGTTGTGAGTACGCCGGGGAAACGCAGGATTTCCAGCGGGTTGACCTGGCCGGCGTGCAGCACCAGATCGCCGACGCGGCGGGCCGCTTCGGAGAGGTTTTTGACCAGATTTTCGTTGAGCTCCAGTTCGGCTTCGCCTTCTTCGGTCTGGTAGCGCAGGGTGACGTCCACCTTGCCTCGGCCGAGGCGCTGACGGCAGCGTTCGCGAACGTCGTTCTCCAAGGCGCGCAGGCCGTCGGGCAGGCGTGGGCCCACTTCCAGGTAGCGGTGGTTCACCGAGCGGATTTCCCAGGCCAGGCTGGCGCCGGTGAGGTGGCGGTCGGCTCGGGCGAAGGCGGTCATGCTGCGAATCATGGGCGTCCCTGGGTGTGTGCGCGGGTAAGTATAGAGATTAGTGTAACGGGTCGGGGGGGTGGAAGCATTCGCGGGCAGGCCTCGCTCGCACAATAGTCGCGGGCAGGCCCGCTCGCACAACATTCGCGAGCGGCCCGCCTCGCGTTGATGGGCGGGGGTTCGCTACAATGGCGGGCCATTCGACCCCCAATCAAGGAGATTTCATGCGCCCTTCCGGCCGAGAGCTCGACCAGATGCGCGACGTATCCTTCGTGCGCGATTTCACCATGCATGCCGAAGGCAGTGTGTTGGTGTCCTTTGGCAACACCAAGGTGTTGTGCACCGCGTCCGTGGAGGATGGTGTGCCGCGCTTCCTCAAGGGCAAGGGCCAGGGCTGGATCACCGCCGAGTACGGCATGCTGCCCCGCTCGACGCACACCCGTTCCGGTCGTGAAGCGGCGCGCGGCAAGCAGGGTGGTCGCACCCTGGAGATTCAGCGCTTGATCGGTCGCTCCCTGCGTGCCGCCGTGGATCTGAAGAAACTTGGCGAGAACACCATCTACCTGGATTGCGACGTCATCCAGGCGGACGGCGGCACGCGCACCGCGTCCATTTCCGGGGCCTGCGTGGCGCTGGTGGATGCCTTTACCACCCTGCTGGAGCGCAAGCGGATTAAGGAAGACCCGCTCAATGGTCTGATTGCCTCGGTGTCGGTGGGGATTTATAAGGGAGAGCCGGTGCTGGATCTGGATTATCCTGAAGATTCCAACGCGGACACGGACATGAACGTGGTGATGACGCAGCATGGCGGTTTCGTGGAGATTCAGGGCACCGCCGAGGGCGATGAGCCGTTCACCCGGCAGCAGTCCGACCAGTTGCTGGGCCTGGCCGAGAAAGGCATTGGGGAAATCGTGCGTAAGCAGCAGGAGGTGCTGGGCTGGTAAGCCCGGTGGGGATGTAGCATGAAGAACTACAAGAAGCACTTTTTGCGCTTCGCCGAGGAGCGCCAGGCGCTCAAGTTCGGGGAATTTACCCTGAAGTCCGAGCGGATCAGCCCGTATTTTTTCAATGCCGGCACCTTTCATACCGGTGAGGCGCTGGCCCGCCTGGGGCGTTATTACGCCGACGCTATTGTTGAGTCCGGCATTGAGTTCGACATGCTGTTCGGGCCGGCTTACAAGGGGATTCCGCTGGTGGCGGCGGTGTCCGTGGCGCTGGCCGAGCACCACGGTCTCGACCTGCCCTGGGCATTCAACCGTAAGGAAGCCAAGGACCATGGCGAGGGCGGTTGGCTGGTGGGCGCGCCCCTGCAAGGGCGGGCTCTGGTGATCGACGACGTGATCACCGCCGGCACCGCGATTCGCGAGGTGGCGGATTTGTTTGAGCGTACCGAGGCGAGCATCGCCGGGGTGTTCGTGGCGGTGGACCGTCAGGAACGGGGCCGTGGCCAGTTGTCCGCGATCCAGGAGGTGCAGGAGAGCCTGGGCGTGCCGGTGCGCAGCATTGTCTCCATGTCCGACATCATCGTCTGGCTGGAAGAACAGGAAGGGCGTGACGCGGACCGTGCGGCGCTCAAGCAGTACCGCAAGCGTTATGGCGTGGAGGAGTAGCGTGAGGCCGTCGCTGCTTCGAAGGGTGCTGGTGGCGTTACTGGTGCTGTTGCCGGTGCTGACGCTGGCGGCGCCGAAGAAGGAGCCCGCCGCCGGCGAGGTGATGTACCGCTATACCACGCCGGACGGCAATATGGCGGTCAGCGCCACGCTTAACCAACAGGCCATCCACGCCGGTTACCAGGTTCTGGACCTCAATGGTCAGGTGATACGTCGTGAGCCGGCGGCACCGCCGGAAGAACAGGCGCGCCGCCGTGAGGCCATGGAGGCTAAACGCCAGGCCCAGCAGCGCGCCCGGCAGGACAAGGAGCTGGAGCGGTTGTACGCCGGCCCGGAGGACGCGGTGCGGGCCCGCGAGCGTCAAATGGAGGCGCTTGATTTGAGGATCAGCTACGCCACCAACACGCTCAGCCAATTGGAAGAAAAGCGCGATCAGGAGGTCAGCGTCGCCGCCCGGGCGGAGCGGGCCGGGCGGGCGGTGCCGGACGGCACTCGCGAGGCCATCGACGGGTACGAGCGCCGTATCGCGCATGTGCGCCAGGAAATCGCCGGCTACGAGAAGGACAAGCAGGCGGTACGCGAGCAATACGAGCCTATCATCAAGCGACTCGAAGAGCTGCAAGACTCATAGAATTCCCCGTGTAGGAGCGGGCCTGCCCGCGAAAGGCAAGCTCTGCTTGCCGGCAGGATTCCAGAGAGGCCTGTTTGATGAGGGGGTTAGTGACGGCTCTGGGATCCTGCCGGCCGGCGTTGCCGGCCTTTCGCGGGCAGGCCCGCTCCCACAAGATTGCCGACTCTAGCGGTAGCGGCTGGCCTCCTCGCATAAAAGGCCGCCTTCGTGGGGCCGCCCCCACAGGTTAATCGCGAAAGACCGTGGGGGCGAGGAGTGCCCATTGCTCCGGCCAGTCCTGGCCGGGGCGGATTTTGAAGCCGGAACGCACGAATTGCGCAATGCGCCCTTCGGCCACCGCCAGAAGCAGGTTGGCGGTGATCGTGGGGGTGGCCGAGGTGCGTCTGCCTTCCTTGAATTCCGCGTCCCGCACCACTTGCTTGAGTTGGCTTTCCACCCGGTCATAGAACTGTTGAATGCGCCGGTGCAGGCGTTCGTTCTCGCCGGTAAGGGCGTCGCCGGTGAGTAGCCGCGTGATGCCCGGGTTGCGCTCGGTGAACGCCAGAATCAGCGTGAGAATCTGCTCCACCTGGGTGAGGGCGTCACCTTCGCCGGTGATGCGATTGATCCGTGAGAAAATCGCTTCTTCGATAAAATCGATCAGCCCCTCGAACATTTTCGCCTTGCTGGGAAAGTGCCGGTACAGGGCGGCCTCGGAAACCCCCACTTCCCGGGCGAGGCCGGCGGTAGTGATGCGCCCGCCGGGTTCCGCTTCCAGCATGTGCGCCAGCGCCTGCAGGATTTGCTCCTTTCTGGACGGAGTCTGTTCTGTCATTCGTCGTTCCCGTTGGATTATCGTTTGCTGATGAGAGTACCGACCCCCTTGTCGGTAAGAATCTCCAGCAGCACCGCGTGGGCTACCCGGCCGTCGATGATGTGCGAAGTGTGTACCCCGTTTTCCACTGCTTCCAGCGCGCAGCGGATCTTCGGCAGCATGCCGCCGAAAATGGTGCCGTCCTGGATCAGAGCGTTGACCCGGTCGGCGGTCAGGCCAGTGAGGACGCGGTCTTCCTTGTCCTTGAGGCCGGCCACATTGGTGAGCAGGATCAGTTTCTCGGCGCGCAGGACTTCAGCCACCTTGCCGGCCACCAGGTCGGCGTTAATGTTGTAGCTGACACCTTCTTCGTCCACGCCGATCGGCGCGATCACCGGAATGAAGTCGCTGCCGCCGAGCAAATCAAGCACGCGGGTATCGATGCCGCGCACTTCGCCCACGTGGCCGATGTCGATGATCTCCGAAGCCTGTAGCTCGGGGTCGTCGGCGTCCAGGTTTTTGAGCAGCATCTTCCGGGCCTGAATCAAGCGGCCGTCCTTGCCGGTCAGGCCCACCGCCTGGCCGCCGTTGTGCTGGATCAGGTTGACGATGTCTTTGTTGACCAGGCCGCCGAGCACCATCTGCACCACGTCCATGGTTTCCCGGTCGGTGACGCGCATACCCTGGACGAACTTGCTCTCCTTGCCCAGCCGGTTGAGCAGGTCGCCGATCTGCGGGCCGCCGCCGTGGACAATCACCGGGTTGATGCCGACCTGTTTCATCATCACCACGTCGCGGGCGAAGCTGTTCTTCAGCTCGTCGTTTTCCATCGCGTTGCCGCCGTACTTGATTACCACGGTGGTGCCGGCGAAGCGCTGGATGTAAGGCAGTGCTTCAATCAGAACCCGGGCGGTTTCCTGGGCGCTTTTGGTGTCCATGACTACTCTCTCCAGCCGGTCAAAAAGGGAGCTTCAGGTCGCCGTCCACGGCCTGAAACTGTTCGCGGAACAGGGCCTGCACCCGTTCCAGAGCTTGCGCGTCGCGGCCCTCGAAGCGTGCCAGCAACGCCGCGCTGTTGTCGGGGTCCTCGCCGACCAGGCCCCAACCGTCGGGAAAATCCACGCGCAGGCCGTCCAGGGTGTTGGCGCGGCCGCCGGGAAAGCGTTCGGCGCGGTCGAGCAGGCCGGTCATTATTTGCGTGCCACGTTCGCCCGCATCAATGCGCCACTCCGGGCTTACGGCGCCGGTGCGCAGGGCGGCGAAAACCTCGGCGCTGTCGCCTTGCTGCAAGGAAAGTATCTCCAAAAGACGGGCGGCGGCGTAGAGGGCGTCGCTGAATCCGTACCAGCGGTCGGCGAAGAATATATGGCCGCTCGCCCCTCCGGCCAGTGGCGCCGCCAATTCTCTCATGCGCGCATGCAGGTGCGGTGGAGCACTGCGATCCATCACTGGCCGGCCGCCTTGTTTGCGGATCAGGCTGGCCAGCGCGCGACTGCATTTTACGTCGAACAGCACGTCGGCGCCTGGATTGCGGTCCAGCAGATCCCGTGCGAACAGCATCAGAAGCCGGTCGGCGGCAATGTGCTCGCCGTCGGTGGTCACCAGGGAGAGGCCGCCATGGGCCGGGAACGCCAGCCCCAGGTTCAGTTTCTGGTCGGCTACCGCGGTGGCCAGTTCGTTGGGGTCCGCGCCGTCCACGACCACCGCCTTGCAACCCAGCGCGTCGAACAGCGTGGGCGCCAGTGCGCCGGCGGCGTTTGGCCCCTGCACGGCCACGGACATGGGGCGGGCGAGAATAATGTCGTCGGCGATTGCGTTCAGGTAGCGACCACTGATCTCCCGGCTTTCCACCGCGCCGTCGCCATCGTCGAGATTTCGGTCGAGCAGCCGCTGACGCAGCGCGGTCAGCCGTTCGCCGTACAGCGGCTCGCCGTTGATGACGATGTCGAGATCGGTGCCGTCGCCGCTGAGACAGACGCCGCTCTGGCTTTCCAGCACGGCGGTGGCGTAATAGAGCGCCGCCGGTGGTGCCAGGCCCAGATCCAGCACTTGGCGCCCGCAGGCGGTGAGACCCTGGATCAGCGCCCGGGCGGGGCCTTCGCCTGCCTGGGCGCCATGGGCCACGAACAGGGTATGTTGGCCGGCGGCCGCCGCTTCACTGCCGACCGCCCGGCCCAATTGTTCCAAGGCGGTGTCATCCAGAGGGGCGCCGGCGGTGGCGCGGATTCCGTACCGGCTGAACAGGGCCGCCGGTGGGGCCGGGCCGGGCTCCGGGGCCGCTTGCTGTTGCGGCTCGGGGGGCGGTTCCGGTTCCGGTGGAGGTGGCGGCGCCACCGGCCGATCGGGCTTGGTGTCGGTGCCCGGGTCTGCGGATGGGCGCGCCCCGGTGGAAGATCGCGATTCCGGGCCGGCCGCCGGGCGACGTCGCGCGAGTAGCGCGAAGGCGGCGTAGACCGCGAACAGAACCGCTACCGCACCAATGGCGGCGGGTATCAGCAGGCTTTGCCAGGGTGGCGGCGTTGGTGTCACCAATAGCGTCACCGTGAAGGGGCCTCCCCGTGCCGTGGCCGTGGCGGCATCCGCGCCGCTTTGACCGTGCCGCATCAAGGTCAGATTGTCCTGGCCGAGGGTAAACGCGCTGGCGGGCGGAAAGCGCTGGTCGAGGGTCTTCCGCCAGGGGGTCAGGTTGTGTTCGAGGATCAGGGCGCCGCCGGGCACGGTGCGCGCCAGAAACAGAGCGGGTTTTTCGCCGCCCCGGCTGGAGATCACCACTTCGCCGCTTTCACGCAGACGTTGCAGCAGTTCCCGCAGGGTGAAGGACAAACCGGCTTCGCCGGGGTGGCCGTCGGGCACAATGAGCAGGCGGGTGTCGGCGTTCCAGGGGCCCGGAGTCAGGGGTGCGGTTGACGGTTCCTCCGCGCGCCGCTGGCTGGCGGCCTGTTCCAACTGTTCCCGTTGACGGTTTACCCGTTGTCTCAAGTCTCCGGCGAGGGTGGCGGCCAGGCGTTTCGCTTCCGTGGCGGCCGATGCCCTGGCCTGGTTCTGTTGATGTTCGTGCAGCAGAGCGGTGCCGGCGCCGATTACCACCAGACCCAACACCGCCAATAGCAATGCCGGCCTGGTCAGGACCTTGCTTTCGTTCCCCATCCGTTCCCCCTTGCCGTACCGCCGCCGCTCTTGATTTGGCGTTTAATGGCGGCCGCTGTGGCCAAATCCCCCGTCGCCACGGGCGCTGTCGTCAAACTCTTCGACCCGGGTCAAAGCCACCTGCATGACCGGCACGATCACAAGCTGCGCGATGCGTTCGCCGGGCTCGAGGGTGAACGAGCCGGTGCCGCGGTTCCAGCAGGACACCATAAGCTGTCCTTGATAGTCCGAATCGATCAGCCCCACCAAATTGCCCAGCACGATGCCGTGTTTGTGGCCCAGCCCGGAGCGCGGCAGGATCATGCCCGCGTAGCCCGGGTCGCCGATATGGATTGCCAGCCCGGTGGGGAGCAGTTCGGTGTCGCCGGGGTGGAGGGTCAGCGGCGCGTCCACCATGGCGCGCAAATCCAGGCCGGCGGAGCCGTCGGTGGCGTAAGCGGGCAATGGAAACTGGTCACCCAGACGCGGGTCGAGAAGCTGGTATTGCAATTCCATTAGTAGTCTCGGCTCTTTGTGGTATCAGCTCTGGCGAATAGCGATCAATTCAATCAGTTGTTTGGCGATCTGCGCCTTGGAGGCGAGCGGCAACACCTTGTGGCCGCCGGGCCAGATCACGGTGAGGGCGTTGTTGTCGCTGTTGAAGCCCACATTAGTGCCGGACACATCGTTGGTGGCGATCATATCCAGTTTTTTGCCTTTCAGCTTGGCCTGGGCGTATTCAATCACGTCCTGGGTTTCCGCCGCGAACCCGACGGTGAAAGGCCGTTTGGCGTGATCGGCCACGGCGGCGATGATGTCCGGATTTTTCACCAGGGTAAGATGAATTTCCTCGGTGGACTTTTTGATCTTATGGTCCGCGGTGACGGTGGGGCGGTAGTCGGCCACGGCGGCGGTGGCGATGAAGATATCGCACCCCTCTTCCACCGCTTGCAGGCTCGCCTCGTGCATATCTTCCGCGCGCACCACGTCGATACGGTGGACTCGGTTGGGGGTGTCCAGAGCCACGGGGCCAGCGATCAGCGTCACCCGGGCGCCGGCTTCGGCGGCAACCTGGGCCAGTGCGAAGCCCATTTTCCCGGAGCTTTTGTTGGTCAGATAACGGACCGGATCAATCGGCTCGCGGGTGGGGCCGGCGGTGATTACCAGATGTTTGCCGGTAAGCAGGTCGTAGTCGAACACTTCGGCGGCCTGCTGAATGATTTCCGCCGGATCCTGCATGCGTCCGGGGCCCACTTCGCCGCAGGCCTGGCTGCCAGCGCCCGGTCCGAAAATATGAATGCCTTTTTCCTGCAGGATTAATTGGTTCTTCTGGGTGGCCTGATCCGCCCACATCTGCTGGTTCATGGCCGGAGCAATCGCCACCGGGGCGCCGGTGGCCAGGCACAGGGTAGTGAGCAGGTCGTTGCCGTGGCCGTAGGCCAGGCGGGCCAGGAAATTGGCCGAGGCGGGAGCGATCAGCACCAGGTCCGCCCAGCGGGCCAGCTCAATGTGTCCCATGGCGGCTTCGGCGCGCGGGTCCAGCAGGTCGGTGTGCACCGGATGCCCGGAAAGTGCCTGCATGGTGAGGGGGGTGATGAATTCGCAGGCGCCCTGCGTCATCACCACACGGACTTCGGCGCCGGCGTCTTGCAGCCGGCGGACCAGATCGGCGCTCTTGTAGGCGGCAATGCCTCCGGTGACGCCAAGGAGGATCCGCTTGTTGACCAGTCGCTGCATGCTGTCATTCCGTACAGTATTTTGGGCTGTGGCTGACACAAACCGGGGTTGATGTCGTCTGCCTGCGTCCCGGTGGGTTGTGCAGACTAGGGGCGTCATAGGGTAGCACCAAGGTATGAGTAAACACAGGGAGGTGAACATGGCGATCAGTGACTGGCCGGAAAAGGAACGGCCACGTGAAAAGCTGCTGGAGCGGGGCTCCGGGGCACTCAGTGACGCGGAGCTGCTGGCGATTTTCCTGCGTACCGGCAGCCGTGGCCGCACCGCCGTGGATATCGGGCGCGACCTGCTCGACCGGGCCGGCGGGCTGCGTGGTTTGCTGGATCTGACCCCCAAGCGGATGGGGCGTCTGCCGGGCATGGCCGATTCGCGGTGCGCCCAGGTGCTGGCGGCCCTGGAGTTGGGGCGGCGGTATCTGGCCACCGAACTGGACCGCGGTTTTAGCCTGGATAATCCGGAGCCGGCGGCGCGGCTGCTCACCGCTGAGTTGCGTGGTGAGCCTTGTGAAGTGTTCGCGGTACTGTTCCTGGATAACAAACACCGGGTGATGGGCTTCGAGAAAATGTTCTACGGCACCGTGGATGGCGCCGCCGTTTACCCCCGGGAGGTGGTCCGCAGAGCGCTGGAGTACAACGCGGCGAGCGTGATCGTCGCGCACAATCACCCCTCCGGCATCGCCGAGCCCAGTCAGGCGGACCGGGATATCACCGAGCGGTTGCGTCGGGCGCTGGACTTGATTGATGTGCGTATTCTCGACCACCTGGTGATTGGCGACGGACATTGGGAGTCGTTCAGCCGTCGGGGGTGGGTCTGATAATCCGTATTATTGATGGCAATACAGCGGAATCACTTGATCCGCGCCCTGGGTTTTGGTATAAAACGCGCCTTTTCCGGGGCTGCCCCGCCCCAATTGTGTTGCATCACGGGAGCAAGATCATGTCCAAAGTTTGCCAGGTAACCGGTAAGCGGCCGGTAACGGGCCACCACGTGTCCCACTCGAACATCAAGACCAAGCGTCGTTTCGAGCCGAATCTCCACTATCATCGCTTTTGGGTGGAGAGCGAAAAGCGCTTC